>JAEEGG010000296.1_pt1 | contig 231805 bp, 178 predicted proteins | sample 9134161 | NCBI WGS metagenome assembly JAEEGG01 (sample SAMN16246543, study PRJNA631951) | gut metagenome | biome: gut microbiome; feature: rumen; material: CR-attached | host: Bos | place: Iran: Karaj | collected 2018-10 | reverse complement strand
CCCTCCCTGCACTTCAACGCGTCCGACTACCAGTTCCGCTACGGCAACGCGTTCTTCAAGGGCAACGTGGCCATCGGCGAGCAACCCAGCAGCGACATCAACAAGCTATATGTGAAGGGTAGAACCGTATTGGACGTCTCCGACGAGATGTTGCTCCTGCTCACTTCCCCGGGCACCAGCATCCACTTCGACAGAGTGGTCAACATCGATGGGGAGGTCCCGACCAACACCATCACGTCCGACGAGATGGGCGGATACTCGCCGCTCAACTTCCGCGACAACAGCTACCGCTTCTACATCGGCTCCGTCTTTATGGACAACGACCTCACGGTGAACGGCAAGATCACTTGCCACGACGAGATAGAGGTCTCCAAGCTCACGACAGACAACATGAACGTTAACCAACTAAAAGCCAAGGACATCCGTGTGAATCTCAACAACGCCGCCGACTATGTGTTCGAGGAGAACTACAACCTCAAACCGCTGAAGGAGGTGGAGAGCTACGTGAAGGAGAACAAGCACCTCCCGGGCATCCCGTCCGCCGCTGAGATCTCCCAAAACGGCATGAGCGTGTCGGAGATGAGCAACCTCTTGCTCGAGAAGGTGGAGGAACTCACTTTGCACCTGATCCAATTGGAGAAAGAGAACGAGGCGTTGAAAGCGAAAGTTGAATCACTACAAAAATAATTGAGCATGAAAAGAATCGTATATCTTTTTCTCATGCTAATCATAACATGCCCGAGCACATTCTCAAACTCCCCGGATGAAGCATATTCCGGCAATAGAATGTTGGTGGTTTGTCATGAGAAATTCAAATCAGCGATGGAGCCCTTTGTGCTCCATAAAAATGAAATGGGACTCAAAACGGAGATGATGGTCATCCGAAAAATGGATTTCGACTCGCTGCAAGGCATGGTCAGGGAGTACATAGGGAATCATGACGATACGAAGTTCCTACTCCTGGTGGGAGATATCGACTATGTACCTTACCGGTACTTCATCGGGAAGCAAGTAACCGGTGCGACCGATCACACTTTCGCACCAGAGGGTACGGCGGGCGATTACATCACCGGACGATTCTCATGCGAGACGGTGGAAGAGGCGGAAGCGATGGTCACAAGATCCATTCTTTATGACCACATGAGAGCAGAACAAAGTTGGAGCAAGAACGCATTGATCATCGCCAGCAACAACATCTACTCCGACCCCATGGGCGAAAAAGTCGGGTTAGACATACCAGATTACGAATTCGCGTTGAAACTTGAGGAGATATTAAAACCAGTGGGCCTATCCACCATCGTTTTGGTTGACAAGGACACCATAAATCTGATGGACAATAAGGAGGTGATCTCAACCATCAACAATGGTTGTTCGTTCATCAACTACACAGGTCATGGAGACCCAGAATCATGGGTGACTTCCAACTTCAGCAGGGAGGATGCGTGGAACCTGAAAAACGCGAATAAATGGCCATTCATATTCTCCACCGCCTGTCAAGTAGGCAACTACATTGACACTTGCTTGGCAGAAGCATTCTTGCGGGCGAAAGATTCGGACGGATACCCAACAGGAGCCATCGCATGTTACGCATCCAGCGCAGACCAGTCGCTCGGATTCCCAATGTACGCCCAACAGTCATTCAATAAGTTCTGGGTGGAGGGTAAATATTTCACGTTTGGAGAGCTTTGCGAAAATGCGGCCCTCTCGATGTACGAGGTGGATCCAGCCGCAAACTACACGCATACCACATGGAACATATTCGGAGATCCTTCCGCAATCATCTTCCCATACAACGGGCAAATAACTCCCTACGAATTGACCGTGTCCACAAGGATCAAAGGCGGAGAATACGACTTTAACGCCACCGAGCAAATCGTTGCCACCAACAAGATCTCCAACAATGCGGACGTGGAGTACCATGCTAACAGCGTGAAACTGAAAGACGGATTTAAGTTCAGCGGAAAACATCTCGTCGTATCGCCTCAGAAATATTATTCCGTTCCAGGAAACAATATGTGGCATTCTATCCTCTCGAATGATCAACCGAACGAGCTTACCGATCTCTCGCATAACGCCTCCGAAATGGACAAAGAGCCTCAACTCTTCCCTATCCCATCCAATGGGTTAATTACGGCTGACTTTGGGAACTTGGAAGGTGAGAAGACGGTGGTCATCACCGACATGAACGGCAAGGTCGTTTACCAAAACAGGTTTGACGAGCAAAAGAGCGACATCGACCTCTCAGCCCTTCAGAGCGGTGTTTACACCACAAGGATCATGACGTCACAAATGTCCGTCATCAAGTCTATAATTCTGAAATAAAACCCTATTATTTTTTTATTCTTTGGGACGTGGCCACAGGATCTTTCCATGGCCACGTCCTTTTTGCGGAAACACATCCGCAAATCATCGTTTGTTATTCCATCTGATTGTATATCTTTGCGTTAACAATAACATGAAACACCATGGGAATATTAGATCATCTAATGAAGATTTTCAAGGCATTCGGTGAGGCTAGCTCAACCATAAGCAATGCCAATAACTATCTGGTGAACTTCACCGTAAAGGGCTCCGGAGATTGGGACGGTGAGCACTACATGCGCGTACCCATCGTAGGGGAGTACACGGATGCGCAGGCTATCAGGGCGTTGCGCATGATGAACGGGCTGGATAGCAACGTGGAGATCACCATCACACAAGTAGAGAAAGAGGACTAACCCGCTGAAGGATAGTCCTCTCTCTATTTTTTAAATTACGGAATGGTCCATGATGACCTTCCCGGAGCTTGTTTCACGCCCTTTTATTGCGCCCAGATATCCGTATACTCGTCGTCGATCTTGAAGGATACGGGTTTGCACTGGGTATAGAGCGAAGGGCAATTCACCGCCTTGTAGTAAGGGCAACCCTTCTGCTTGGTCACGCTGATTCCCCGCCAAGGGGTATCATAGCCTGAACTATAGACCTCGAGGTAGAGCACTGTCCCTTTAAGTGCATTGGAATCCTGGTATTTATTCACCTTGTGGGAACGCACCTGAATCGTGAAAGGCTGATTCGCCTTGTAAGCGTTCTCGGGCGTGGCACCCTCCATGTAGGTCGCCACAAGCTGGGGCGTGTAGTAGTCTCCGTACTGCGGGTTATACCTGTCCTTCAGGATTCTGGTCACGTCGGGAATGTTGTTGTCCACATTGACCATCTCGAGGCATTTGCTTCCCTCCTCTTTGTCATGATTGTAGATCTCGAAAGCCATGAGTTCGAGGAGCACCGCCACCTCTGGCTTGCCGCCATATTGTTCCTGCACAGCCTGCAATTGCGCCGCATTACGAGGGAAACCGCTGAACGTGAGGGTCGCTGTCTCACCCGGCTTCCAGGCACTAGGATTGATGCCCCCCTTCACCGTGATGGATATGGATTGGGAAGATTCCTGCACAAGCTGCGCCTTCGCCTCCTCCCCGCAGGAAGGAATTGCGGCGATAGTGGTCACCTCGTCCGTACTGTTCTGCCGCACTGATTGTCCGTTCTCGCCCGTTTGGGCACACGCCCCGAAAAAGATGGCGGCGAAAAGAGAGATTGGATAAAAGATATGTTTCATATTTCTACCGTTAAAGTCCAATGTCACACATTGTCGAATACTATTGCAATAATCGTAAAAAAACAGGTAATATGCAAGACAAATCCGTTTTTCCCTTTCCCCAACTCTCTTTGTAACAGATGGAATGTTTTTTATCACACACCCCTATTTTTTATTTTTTGTTCTGCTTTTTGTCGCTTAGTTTCTGTATCTTTGCGAAAATGTATAATTGTAAACACCAATGAGAAAAAAACTCATTTTAGCATCCATGCTGGTTTCGGCGCAACTGATCTGTGCGCAGCAATCAAAGGATTACACACAAGCGGACAAACTATTCCATGAGGGGAAGGCCCTATATGACCAGGGGCACTTCAAGGCGGCGTACGAGCGTTTGAACGAGTACTTCCTGACATTGGACATGAAAGACCGTTCGCTCCGCCACATAGAGACCGAGTATTACATCGCATGTTGCACCTACGAGATGCAAAAAAGGGAGTCCGGCAGGAAAATGGAGGACTTCACTTCCAACAACCCTCAATCCACCTTGGCAAACAGGATCTATTTCCTATCCGCTTCCCAGAAATACGACCGACAGCTCTACAAGGAGGCTGTGGAGGACTTCAGCAAATGCGACAGGTTGCTCCTTTCCCAAAAGGAATCGGCAGACTACCTCTTCAAGCAGGGCTACTCCCTGTTGCAATGCAAAGAAATCGAAAGAGCTAGGAACACCTTCTCAATCCTATTGAACCAACAATCCAAGTATAACGTGGCGGCGAAATACTACAAAGCCTACACGGATTATCTCCTGAAGGATTATGAAACCGCCCTCCCCGTCTTCGAGGAGTTGCAGCAGGTGCCCGAGTACGCACGGATCGTCCCTTACTACATCTTCCAAATCTATTACGCCCAAAAGCGTTACGACGAGGTGTTGGAGACGGGCGAGGCGCTACTGAAGGCTGACCCGAACAACCCGAACAGCAAAGAGATCCATAGACTCTTGGGTGAATGTTATTACACGAAGAAGGACTACGCCAACACGATCAAGTACCTCTCGCTCTACCAGAAAGAGGCGGAGCAGGTGGTCCGCGAGAACATGTATATGTTGGGTAACTCCTATTACCAAACGGGCGACTACCAGAACGCAATCACATGCCTGCAGACAGTGACCGCCGTCGAGGATGCGATGGGACAGAACGCCTACCTCTACCTCGGATCCTGCTACGTCAAACAAAAGAACATCACCAATGCGAGGTTCTGCTTCGAGTCGGCGAGCCGCATGGACTTCGATCCGAACGTGAAGGAGGAGGCATTCTACAACTACGCCCTGACCATCTACGAGCAGTCGTACTCCCCTTTCAACGAGTCGATCACCGCCTTCGAGCGCTTCCTGGAGACCTTCCCGAACTCCCGCTACAGGGATAGGGTCTACAACTACATGACCAACCTCTACTTGACGACGAAGAACTATGCGGAGGCCTATGCGTCCATCGAGAAGATCAAGGAGAAGAACATCCAGATCTACGAGGCACGCCAACGCATCGCCTACAGCATGGGTATCGAGAACTTCACGAACGGCAACTACGCCAAGGCCATCGAACACTTCAACACCTCCCTGAAGGACGGACAATACAACCGCACGCTGGAGGCTTCCACCATCTTCTGGAGGGGCGAGGCCTACTACAAACTGAAGGATTTCAGCCACTCCGCCAGCGACTTCGAGACCTTCGTCAACTCCCCTGGCGCCAGAAGCTGCGAGGAGTTCACGCTCGCCCACTACAACATGGGTTACAGCCGCTTCACGGAGAAACGTTACTCGGATGCGTTGTCATGGTTCAGGAAGTACGTCAACATGGAGGAAAAGAACAAGACGTTGATCGCCGACGCCACCAACCGTATCGGCGACTGCTACTTCTTCCAACGTGACTTCAGCAATGCGGTGAAGAGCTATTCGCAAGTATTCTCGATGAAGGGACCGGGCGCAGACTACGCCTGCTTCCAACAGGCTTTCATCCAAGGATTGCAGAAGGACTACAATGGCAAGATCGCCACGCTGAACAAACTGCAGAAGACCTTCCCGCAGTCCGAGTACCTGGCGGACGCCAAGTATGAGATCGGCCGCGCTTACATCATGATGAAGCAAAACGACAAGGCCATCAAGACCTACGAGGCGCTGAACCGCGACTATCCGCACAGCCCATTGAGCAGGAAAGGTCGCCTACAGACCGCCATGCTCTACGACGAGATGAACAACTCCAGCAAGTCCATCGCCACCTACAAGGAGATCGTCGAATACTTCCCTACCAGCGTGGAGGCCCATACCGCCTTGGAGAACCTGAAGCGTGTATACTTCGAGCAGGATAACATCCAAGGCTACGCCGATTACGTGGAGACCTTAGGCGGATTCGTCAAGTTCCAACGCTCCGAGCAAGACTCCCTCACCTACCTCGCCGCGGAAAACCTCTACGAGAAAGGGGAATACGCCAGGGCGGCGAAGAGCTTCAGCAACTTCTTGGAGAAGTTCCCGGAGAGCGTGTTCGTCAACAAAGCGCATTACAACCTCGGAGACAGCTATTATCAATCAGGCGATTTGGAAAATGCGAAAGAACAATTCTCCATCGTCGCCTCATTAGTCGGCTGTCCTGACAGAGAGAACGCCTTGGTGCTCCTCTCCAAGATACAATACGACAACAAGGAATACAAGGAGGCCATCACCAGCATGGAGACACTGGATAGCGTGGCCCAGAACCCAGAGAACAAAATGGCCGCCCGCCTGGGAATCATGCGTTGCCATAACCTATTGGGCAATCTGGAGCATACCGTCGATGCCGCCACCCTGCTCACCAACAGCGACAAACTAGACCCGGCGATCTACAGGGAGGCTCTCTTCACCCGCGCCAGGACATACGAGTTGTTGGGCGACTCCGCCTTGGCACTCGCGGACTATAAGGTGCTTTCGGACAACTGCATGGATGCCTACGGTGCGGAATCACAATTCATCAAACAAGAATACTCCTTCCGCGCAGGTGATCTGACAGGGACAGAGAAAGAGATCTTCGCCTTCATAGACAAAAACACACCTCACCAGTATTGGTTGGCCAAGAGCTTTATCCTCCTTTCCGACATCTACATGAAACAAGGGAAGATGTTCGAGGCGAAACAATACCTGTTGAGCGTCCGCGAGAACTACAACGGAAACGACGATATCGCCTCTGAGATAAGACTCAGACTGAACCGCATCGAACAGAGTGAGAATGAAAAGATTGTTAATGAGAATTAATGGGTAACTACAATATGAAACGTTTGTTTTTGATAACTGGATTCACCGTTTTCTGCGCCATCACTGTCACTGCACAGGAGAGTTCGGACACAACCATTGAGCGCAACGTCGATGTGGTGAAGGAATACAACCCTATCATCAAAGATGCCGGGAAGATCAGCACCATGCCAGAGTTGAAGCCGATCGAGACGAAGAAGAGAGAATCGACATACTCTGTCTGGACTACACCTTACGACGTGAAACCGAGCGATTTGTATCCCTTGGACTACGCCACCGCACAACCAATAAGAAAGAAAGAAGACAAACAACACTTCGCCCGCATAGGCGGAGGCAACTACACCTCCCTCTTGGGCGAGTTCTACACGCCGCTCTTCCAACAACAGAACTATATGATGGATCTGGACATCAAGCATAGATCCACCTTCGGGAAGGTGAAGATTTCCGCCGACAACTACGAGCCACTGAACAGCGACATGAAGTCTAAGGCGACGGACTGCGACACGAAAGGTAAACTCCGCTTCAACTCCACCATCCGCCGCAACAAGGAACTGAGTTCGTTCGTGGCCGCTGACTACGACGCCTTCCGCTACTACGGCTACGATGACGCAATGCAGTCATTGTTCAACCAAGGATACATGGAGACGGGCAACGAGGAGTTCAAACAACATTTCCTCAACATTAACGCTAACGCCCGATTCAAGACGAAGGAGTTCATCGGGAAATGGCGCTACGACTTCCAGACGAACTACCAACTATTCAGCAATAACGATGATTTCTCCGAACATACCATCCTTACCAACTTGTGTGGGAGCTACCGCATGGAGAACTACACGATCGGTCTGGATCTCGACATGTACAACATCCTCATGAGCCTTCCTGAGGAGAGCGCCACCTACGACTTCGAGAAAGCGGAGAACATGAATAGCCACACCATCCTGAAATTGAAACCGAACGTTGTGTTCAGCGGTGAGATCGGTAAAATCAACATCGGTATCAAAGCAACCTTCGGATTCGGACAAGGCAAGAAGGGTTCCGTTTGCCCGGATATCTTCGGAACAGTGAAACTGAAGAAGGACATCGCCTACCTGTACGCATGCGTCACTGGCGACTACACGGTGAACAACTTCAACCACATAACCAAAGAGAATAAATACATCGCTCCTGACGTGCGATTGGAAGATACATATACCCCTATCGACGTCTACGCAGGCGTCCGCGTGAAAGTGGCCAAGCGAGTAGACATGGACATCTATGGCGGTTACAAAATCATCAATAACCCATACTTCTACGTGAATAAGATGCGTCCGCTCGTTGTAGCGGGGGATACCTCTATGGTCATGACCCGCCAGTTCGGTGTGGTGTACGAAAAGAACGCCGGCGTCTTCAATGCGGGAGTCTCCCTGGGTTATCACTACAAGGAGAAGTTGGACATGACCTTCGACGCCGTGGTCAACAAATGGGCGCTGGAGAAGCTCGAGTACGCTTGGCAAAGACCAGACTGGAAACTGGACTACCACGCCAGCTACCGATTCACTAAAGCGCTGCGATTCAGCTTGGGCTACCAGTTCGAGGGAGGAAGACACGCCTACGTGAACAAGAAGGCGGTCGACATGAAGAATGCCCACAACATCAATCTCGGAGCCGACTATAAGTTCCTGAACTGGTTGGACTTCTTCGTGAAATTCGACAACCTGCTCAACCAATCTTACCAAAGCTGGTACGGATATGACGACCAAAGATTTAATTTCTTGGCTGGTTTATCATTATATTTTTAATAAACGATGCACTTCGCCCTATTCATATTGCTTCTTGTCATCTTCTTCGTGTTGAAAAGCATCCCAACTGACGATGAAGAAGGAACATCGGGCATATTCAGCGACGATGGACGAGGTGCAAGTGGCTCCCAATACGACCCTTTCTTCAAAAGCGTGGCGCAATTGCTGTGCATTGTGATGGCCGCGGATAGGAAGACGACGAAGACTGAATTGAATGTGGTCAAGAAATATTTGTCCCTCAACTTCAACGAAAGGGATGCGCATACGATACTACAGATAATGTCCCAATGCCTAAAGAAGCCTATGCCGCAGGACTTGAGACCCTTCTGTCTCCAATTGAACCAAAACATGTCGTACAGACAACGGCTCGCTTTCCTCACCACCCTATTCGAGATCGCGGTCGTTGACTCACGCATCGAAAAGGAGGAGGCGAGAGTCATCGAGATGTATGCTCGCTTCGCTTGTATCAAGCAGGTGGACTTCGACCGGCAACGTGGGTATTTCGCATACGGCTTTACATGGGAGAATACGGGCAAGCAAAAGAGTAATTCATCCGACACTTCGTCCAGCGAAAAGAACTCCACGACAAAGGATTGGGCATACGATGTTTTGGGTGTTTCCCGTAGTGCGTCCGAGAAAGAGATCAAGAACGCTTTCCGCAAACTATCCATGCAATACCACCCGGACAAACAGATCGATGCTACCGACGAGGAGTTGAGAATCTCCACGGAGAAGTTCCAACGAATCAACGAGGCGTACGAACTGCTGGCAGGAAACGCCTGATTGGGCATTTAGAGCCTCTCTGCCCGCATTTCTTCCGCAAAACGAACAATGGTATGGCAATTCTATTTTAACACTTTCTTATGGCAAAACAACAATCTTCCGTCAAAGAACGTCAGAGGGTCGATATAGATGAGCCCCGACAGTTCAAGGTGATTTTCCATAACGATGACTTCACGACCTTCGAATTCGTCGTGAAAGTCCTGATGGTCGTTTTCTTCAAATCTGAAAGCGAAGCACAACGACTAACGTTCGAGGTGGACCGTAAAAAGCAGGCGACCGTCGGCATCTATTCCCACGATGTGGCGGTGTCGAAAATGGAGAAAGCCACCAAGATGGCGAGAACAGAGGGTTTTCCCTTGAGAATTACATGTGAACCTTTAGATTAAATTAGGCATGGAAGAATTAGATTATGATGATTATTCAAAGATTATCTTTGAAAAGGCCAGATGTTGCGCCGAACAGTATCACCACGAGTTTCTGATGCCGGAGCATCTGCTGCATGTTTTGTTGGATGAACCTTGCTTCTACTACGTCTCCATCGGTGATGTGCAGACTTCCGAATTGAGAGCGGAACTGGTCGATTACTTAGCGAACCGGGTGGAGCAAGTGCCCCCAAACGTCACTTACGAAGTTGAGTTCTCCGAACATACCACCCAAGTGTTGTTGATCGCCAGCCGTATCGCACATTATGCGGGTCAACAGGAGATCAATTTCACGCATATACTCAAAGCCATCATTGAACTGCCCGAATCAATGGCATCCTACCTCCTGAAGAAATATGCCATGGTGGACATGAGCGTGCTACTGAGCGACTTCATTTCCTCGTACGATAGCTATAGCGACGAAGACGAGGATATGGACGACGAGGACGAGGAGGATTTCCCCGACGACGAACACTTGTCCGGCATGGGGGAAAAATCATGGCGTAGCATGGTGCTCTGCATCAGCGACCACATCGACGACCATAACCCGCTGATCGGCAGGGAGAAGGAGCTGGAACGTACCATACAGGTCTTGTGCCGCAAGGATAAGAACAACCCGCTGCATGTGGGCGAACCGGGTGTCGGAAAGACGGCCCTCGTCTACGGTCTGGCTGACCTGCTTCGCAAGGGGAAGGTGCCTGAACGACTGAAGGGATACAAGATCTATGAACTGAACTTAGGCTCGCTCCTGGCGGGCACGCAATTCCGTGGTGACTTCGAGAAACGCTTGAAGGCGATCATGGATGGTATCGCCAACGAGGGGAAATCGATCGTCTACATCGACGAGATACATAACCTGGTCGGCGCAGGTAGGACGGGCGACGGCTCCATGGATGCCAGCAACCTGCTGAAGCCTTACCTGGAGGGGGATAACATCCGTTTCATCGGTTCCACCACCTACGAGGAATACAACCGATTCTTCTCGCAGGACAAGGCGCTCGTGCGCCGCTTCCAACAAATAGACATACCGGAGCCTTCCGTCGAGGAGGCCATCCGCATCATCAACGGATTGAAGAAGAAATACGAGGAATACCACCATGTGGTCTACGCCAAGGGCGCAGTGGAGTATGCGGTGGAGAACAGCGCGAAGTTCATCGCGGACCGCTTCCTGCCGGACAAGGCGATCGACCTGATCGACGAGGCGGGCGCCTTCCGTGAGCTCCATCCGCTGAAGACCAAGGCGCAGACAGTGGATCAGTCGCTCCTCTCGGATGTGTTGTCTCTGGTCTGCAAGATAGACGCCGCCGCTTTGAAAGAGGAGGGGAACGATACGCTGGAGAGCCTCGAACCGAACATCAGGAAGAAGATCTACGGCCAGGACGAGGCGATCCGTCAGGTGGTCGAGGCGGTGCAGATGTCCAAGGCGGGCCTGCTGGACGACGACAAGCCGATCGCGAGCCTCCTATTCGTCGGACCAACGGGCGTGGGCAAGACGGAGCTCTGCAAGGTGCTGGCGGCGGAACTGGGCATCAGCCTGGTACGCTTCGACATGAGCGAATACACGGAGAAACATACGGTGGCGAAACTGATCGGTTCGCCTGCGGGCTATGTGGGCTACGAGGATGGCGGTCTGCTCACCGATGCGATCCGCAAGACGCCTAACTGCGTGCTGCTCCTCGACGAGATCGAGAAGGCGCATGCGGATATCTACAACATCCTCCTGCAGGTGATGGACTACGCGCGCCTGACGGACAATAAGGGACGCAAGGCGGATTTCCGCCACGTCATCTTAGTGATGACCTCCAACGCGGGCGCGCAGTACGCCCACCTCTCCTCCATCGGCTTCGGTGGCGGCAAGTCCGCCGGCACAGCCATGCTGGACCAGGTGAAGAAGACCTTCAAGCCGGAGTTCATCAACCGCCTGAATGGTATGGTGACCTTCAACGATATGGACGAGACGATGGCGGCGGCCGTGCTGGACAAGAAGGTGGACGAGCTCAGGGTGAAGCTGCAGGCTAAGAACGTGACGCTGAAGATATCGGACGAGGCGCATGCCCATCTCCTGAAACAGGGCTACTCCAAGACCTACGGGGCAAGGGAGATGGACCGCGTGATCCGTAACCAACTGAGCACCTCCCTGATGCGTGAGATCCTCTTCGGCTTCCTGAAGTCGGGCGGCACCGCCGAGGTAGTGCTGGAGAATGAATCCATAAAATTAGTCCAAGGCGCATGATCTACCAACTGACGGAACAGATAGCGTTCCCCGACCCACGGAACGGGGAGGAGGACGGACTTTTCGCCATCGGCGGAGACCTCTCCATCGACCGTCTCCTATTGGCCTACTCGAACGGTATCTTCCCATGGTACTCGTTCCGCGACTCGGACATCCTATGGTTCTGCCCGATGAACCGCTTCGTCATCTTCCCCGACGAGATCCACGTGTCGCACTCCATGCGGACATTGATGAACAAGGGTCTCTACCATGTCACGATCAATCAGGACTTCGCCTCCGTGATCAAGAACTGCGGAGACCTCCGCAAGGAGATGGAGGGGGCATGGTTAGGCGATGACATGACGAAGGCATACACGGCGCTACACGAACAGGGGTTCGCGGCGAGCGTCGAGGTGTGGGACCAAGAGGAGAAGCTGGTCGGCGGACTCTACGGTGTGACCATCGGAAGGTGTTTCTTCGGAGAGAGCATGTTCTCCCTCGTGCCAAGCGCATCCAAACTGGCGCTGATCTTCCTGGCTAAAGTGTTTGCGCAAAACGGCGGTGTGATGATCGATTGCCAACTGGAGACCCCCCACCTCAAGAGCATGGGCGGACGATACATCCCCTACGACGAGTACATGAAGTATGTGAGGATGGAATGAAAAAAAGCGGTAGGTACTATTATGTTTTTTATTTTTTTGTAGTAACAATACTTCTTTCTACTACAGGTCTTACGGGTTTCCCTTCATACCTATGACAAGTATTTAAATTTGTATCAATCATATTATCAACAAAAAACATCTCGTGTGCAAACCTGTTTTTACTTAATGTTGAGGTCCAATATCTTCCTGCTTGATTCACCCCATATTCCATATTCTCACTCTTTACTCCAGCACATGGCAAAAATATTTGATTGCCATTTTTCCCTCTTACTATATATCCATATACATCCTTTCCGTTATATCTCTCCACCCAAATCCATTCACATTCGGTTACCAACTCTATATATTCTTTATTCGTCGGCATTCTCCACGGACTACCCCAAACACACGTCGCAGCATCATCTATCGGTTCCAACACTGTGAGACTATCCACCTCAGAAGGGAAATCAATCTGCCATGTATAGTAAGTGTTTACATACTTGGATAAAACTGGGTATCCAAATTTATATTCTTTCCAACCATAACACTCCTTCGCATTTGTTTCCCCCCAAGAGAAATAATCACCCGATTCGTCTTCCGCACATGCTCCTATATTCTTCGTTGCCCATAAAACAGAGAGTCCTAAATCAACATACTCTTGTCCATTTATTTCGCTCATATTCTGTGACCAGCATGAACAAAAACAACCCAATAACAATATTATAGAACAAATTATACGATTCATTTGAACATCAGATTAATAATATACAATAATATGGATCGAGAATTCAACGGTATTATAATTCATGCCATTCTATTCTGTTCTAAGCAATTGATCCACAAATATTTTCGCTCAAATAACATATTTCATCTTATATATTTGTGTCATGATACACATTTCTTAAGTTAAAGGTAGCGGTTTTTAACAACAAACCAAAGATTCATGTTGTTATTTTCAGCGATATAAAACTTATTGGAGACCCCCCACCTCAAGAGCATGGGCGGACGATACATCCCCTACGACGAGTACATGAAGTATGTGAGGATGGAATGAAAAAAAGCGGGGAAGATCCTATTATAATTATTCTGTTAAAATTTCACCAAGTGCAAATATTTGATTCACTTTATCGTAATCATAAAACTTCTCTGTATGATTCAAATATATCAAACTACCGTCTGTCTCATCTTTCTCCACAATAAATTCATCACCCAACTTCAAATCTTTTTTATGTGTGTAGGATATCCATCCGAAATAGTTACCTATTTCATCCTTCATTTTTCTTAAGTTATATGTTTGAACACACCCATAGTCTGGCTCAAAATGTTTTAACATACACCTCAAAATAGACAATAAAGTGTCTGTGTCAAATAAATCTGTGGCAACATATTCAAATATACATAGTGCGGTAAAATATCCTTCTAAATCATTAGAATAGATCTCTAAATTCATCGGTTTTTCCTCTCTGTCTTTATAAAGATAAATAGTATACCCTATGTTACTATACTCTCTTTCATCCATGTCTCCTTTATAAAAACGTAACAATAACTTTTTTATGTACGTTGGGGAATTTTCGAATTTCCTACTTAGAGCATCCTTTCTTCTTTTCCCTAAATTACACCAACCCTTCAAGACTGGAGAAATTGTTTCAAAATCTACCAAGAAATCGTAAACAAAATTCGACATCTGGTCAATCGTCATCGGATTATCCCAATAGAATCGAACACTTACTTTATCATTCTTACTCTCTTCCATTGCTTTCCTTTATTTTGTTAATTCTTGTTGATCACCGTTTGGGCGATGCTGGCCCAGGGCGTCGCGGAGTATGTTTTTCTTCATGGATGCCAAAGTAAGTTTTTTTCTTAATTTGGCAAATGGTTCTAAATTTCGACAATATTTTACCCTAAACGCTTAATTGACTTCGTCGAACTGACGTTTCTATACTCTTAACTCCCTCGAAATCTATTCCCGCTATTCACTATTCCAACTTGTATATACACACATCTTCCCCCCAGCATGTTGCGTTCAGATTTAACAACATCATTTCTTTCTCAAGCTTATGATAAAGCGGAGAATCGGGCGAGATGCAATTCCGTATCAGCTCTTGGAAAGCTAATCCATGATATCTGAAATAGCACCCATTATAAGAAAATGTCCAAATATAGCCATTCGGGTCAATGTGGGAATTATTAACCGCTGTAAAAATCCCTCCCCAAGCGTCCACGAATTGGATTTCAAGGAGATTCCACATTGGCGCATTCCCTGCTGGAAGTGACTCCTTTCTCATTTTTTCTATCACATCTGTGGCAGATAAGGGTTTACTTAGGAAATAGGGCCCAGGAAGTTTATTTGAATTTAACAACGAATCGAACCGTTGTATATCTTCCTCCTGAATGTTCATACGGTCTAATGAGATTGAGTCTGTCGGGGTGTGTTTCACCTCATTCGCCAAGGAAGTCCACCAAGAAGTGGGAATGCAAACAGTATCCTTAGTCGACGACAGCCACAAACTATCACGCAGATTTTCAATGCGATAAAGTTTCGCAGTATCATATGTCTGTTCCCATATGTTTATTTCGCGGACATTCAAACGCATGATGGCTTTTTCAAACCAATCTGCCAAAATAGTATTATCAGTTCTTCCTGTCTTGCACGAAACGCATCTACTATCTATGAGATTTTCGGGATTTATTGGTCCTAGGAATCTGTTGAGGACAGTATAATATTCATGCAAGTCCTCGTCATAAATAAAAGATTGGGAGTGGCTGATACAGTCCGCTTCTAGTATACAATTATTTTGTATAGAGCGGAAGAAATACCCCAAATAAACACATATGACACAAAGTGCCAATGCGCAGAGCACATTAAACGATACTTTTTTGGCTTTCATTTCCGTTAAATATTTCTTGCGGCTCGGCAAAGATTCACTGTTGCCAGTGACAGGATTTAAGCCACTTGGGGGTTTTATCGAGAATAAGCTATAACCTAACTCCTATTCGAAGTTAATGTTAAAGATGATCAGCCTTGACGTCAACCGAGACATGGCATTGGTGAACTTCATGTCTTCAATATTAGCGATCTCAGGCCTATCACGTTCCAACACATCACCCAGTCCGAAGTACAATTTGAGTTCAGGCGCCAGTTTGAAATAAGGCAAATAGAAATCTATACCTATACCTACCTCGACACCGTAGTCAATTTGTTTCAACATAATAGGGTCTTCGCTCGAGCGGCCCATGTCGACCGTGAATGCGCCACCCGCCAATAGGTATGGACGATAGTTATTCTTCCTCTGTCCGCGGAACTTAAGCGTAAGCGGGAACTCCATCATATTGGACTGGACGGTTATCTTACCATCCTCCCTCTCCTCACCCTGTGCATTCCTAAAGCATAGCTGGCGAGAGTTGAAGAAAAGGGTCGGCGTGAAACGCAGATCCAACCATGAGAAGATACGCAGGTCCGAAATGATTCCCACAGAGAAACCAGGAGACAACTTAGTGTCCTCCCCGAACCATATCTCTCCCACCTCTTCACTGCCTTCGGGGATCAACTCCCCATCGGGAGTGCTCACCACACCCGAGTTGGTCACATTGAAATCCATGGAATTGAGTCCCAATATGAAACCGAAGTGGTATAGCCTATTATCGGCATTGATAAGATTCATCGTCCTGCCATGAGCATATTCCGCCTTGGCTGTCGAATAACTTGATAGGAGAGCTCCTATGAAGAGTATGCTAAAAACAATCTTTTTCATCTTTACGATTCTCACCTTTGAGGTTGTTATGTTTGATATTAACGTTTTTCCTCCCTTTTTATTGTCTATTCCAGTCTATTTCAACGAGTAGGAGAGCCCTATGGTCGCATAGATTGGATACATGTTAAACGTGATGGTTGTGAAATCCTTCACGAAGATATTGTTCAATCCCCAGTTTAGATCCGCGAACACGCCCAGCCGGGAATATATCCTGTAGTCGAGACCTGCCGTGAGGCCAATCTGCAGGTTGCGCATATCCTCCGAGAAGTCGAAAGTCTGCGGTTGGTCGTCTATCTCTATCTTCGCCCCCGTCGGGTCTCCCTCCCGCAAGTAACCGTTGGAGACCTCCCCGTAGAACTTATGTCTTAGCAGGAAGCCCATGTACAACCCCGCATGGAGGTCCCACCGGGAAGAACAACGATATGCGGCAGAAAAGGGAAGCGTCAATTGTATCATGTCCGCAGTCATGCGGACATCACCCGTCCACCTGCCAGAGACAGTGCCACCTTCGTCGTCGGTGATGGTCATCCCGTAATTCTTCACGTTGGCATCGGAGGTCATTCCCTTTCGTTCGACACGCAGGCCAGGCTGAATGCCCCATCGTTCGGAGAGTGCGATTCGATAAAGGCCTTGGACCGACAGGTTGCATAGCGGCTTGAAACCCTTGATTTCCCTGATTTCGGCAGGAATCGGCAAAGGGGACGTTCCACCCACGCCATAACCCAACTTAGCCGTGAAGTAGGATTCTCCCTCCGGTTGCGACTGAGGAGCACGCTCCCCCTCCGCATAAGCGAGAGCAGCGATAAGAGTGAGCCCAACAATTATGGAGAATCTTTTTTTCATCATGAACCCTTTGTCATTTACATTCAACTTCCACGTCATCAATCATCAACGTGCTTCCCACCGCACCTGTGAAGAGATCCCCCTTCAGGCTAGAAGAGAAGACAATGGAGAAACTATACCCGAATCGAGCCAACTTCTCCGTATCGATCACTTTTCCGTTCATCGCCTTCATGTCGAAGGAGAACGGTGTCCATTCGTCAGCTTCCCCTTGTCCCTCAATCTTCCCGTATAGGACGAGGTAAGGACTGTCGTTGGAGTTGGTGCCGTCGAGGACCACATGGTTGCCGTCTTCATCCGTATTCTCATAGAGCATCGCATAGATATTGAAGTCATCCTTCCCCGCGATCTCATTTCCCTTTCCATCGGTCATCTGATCCCCCGACTTGAACTTGTAATACCCCTTGATGGTGGTCGGTATTTGGCGGAAAGGGATACCAAAATGGGTAGCCTCTAACGGGGCTCTCAACGCATCCGACACGTTAAACGAACCCAAGAACAGATTGCCTGGAGCGATCGGCATGCCAGCCATCTTTCCGAACACGCCCGCAGAGCGGGTGATCAATTGAAGGCAATTCCCTGACCGGCCACCCGGCACAATGGCGGTCGGATACTCCGTCGGAGTAGCCAATGAGTTGGCGAGACTATACCCTGGATTCCCGGTACCCCACCAGTTCAACATCAAACGTCCATCGACCTGTTCACATATCAGTTGGTACTTCCCGTTCGAAGGGAGCACATAATCCTCGAAATGATAGCTTGTCGTCAACTCGTACGAGACATAGGAGACATAGTAGGTGCGCTTCCACTTCCCGTCCTGCGAGGTCACTTCATACCGCACGGACTTCCCTTCGGAGAAGTCATGGACCGAGCCGTTGGCGGGAGAGATGGTAGCCCCCTCCGTGAGGTGGAATTTAGGCGCCCTGGCATGGAGATCCGCCCCTAATTGGACGTTTATATCAATCTTCTCGGTAGTACTGGTAATAGCCATCGCCGTATCCGCCTGAACAACTAGGATATCTTTGTCAGAGGAGAGGTCACAAGATAGAATATCCGCCTCCGCATTCAATGGTTCATCCTGAATACAAGAGGCAAGTAGACATGCGGCAGGTAAAAGCACCGCTACCCTTTTCGTCCATGTAGCCATTCTATCTCCTGATCATTACACCGCGAATCTAATCATATTTTTCCGTATTCAAAAGAGAAACGCTACCCGCACTACGTTCAAACACAAACACTTTATCAAAAGTGCTCTTGTAGGTATGGGCCAACGCCTCGCTCGCCGTGAGCGGATTATAGGAGCTAGACATCAGGAAACTATTCTGTATGATGATCAACCACTGTTCGTCGCAGATCGGGTTGTACTTCTTCAACTTCCACTCCTTGGCGATCAACCGTTGTGATACGCTGGCGATGGAGAGAGGCTTCACCTTCGCGGATATGGCGGCATACCATAGGCCGTCATACCATCGTCCCGTCACATTCTTGATGTTGATACACTCGATCTTCTTCGGGAGGTTATGGAATCCGTACTTGGAAGTGCGGTCAATCTTGTACTGGATGCCCGTCGCCTCGGGCAGATTCTCCTCCACCAACTTGACAATGGTCTCCGCGAAGTCTTGCCGGATAATGGACCGCAGGTCATCGTCCATCAGCGAAACGGTCTCGTTCAAATCGTTGGAGAAGTGGACGTCAACAATCAGTTTGAAATTATGCTTGCGCTCGAAGATGGCTTGGGCATCCTGCATAAGCACGGATAGGAAATCCTCATGTGCCCTCAGGTTGAACTCCTTATCCTCCCGTTCGTACTTCAGCTCGGTGAGCTCGATTCCGTACAAGCGCTTGTCTGTCTGCAAAAGGAAGTCGGGCGACTCTGACTTGTCCAGTTCGCCGATCGGGAAGGCAGGATAGGACGAGCGGAACATCTTAATGATCGCCCATTCACGCTTATCTTTCTTCTCCTGATTATGACTTATCTCCGCACTCATATCATTTCGCATATATCTTAACAAACTTAACAAAAATATATGGCACTGCCAAACAAATTCATCCCTTATTGTGTCCCGATGCGCATAACATCCCCTCCGATCACATCAGCCCACACAGCGTAAGCTACAACAGGCATTGAATCGACGAGTGAGGAAAAATGGAGAAATTTTATCATGTTATTTTTGTTATATATTGATACAATTTGTATTTTAGCAAGCAAAACATATAAAAAAACATATTAACTATATCATGAAAAATGCAACGGATTTTCTTATCGACATTTCCGATAAGATGGACAAGAAAGTGCCTATTGTCCAAAATGTGGTTATAGATGGCATCGTTCCGAACTTCGATTTCTCGGAACCATTTGGTATGCGTACCTTTCTCTCAATCGTTAAGTCTCCTATCATCATCAACTCGTTGGATCTAGGTACCAACATGCGCGAGGATTTCGTGAAAAAGATCCAAGGCCTTCCTTTCCCGAATGGTGGTGCCCCTATTGCGGAAGCGTTTAAGGAGTCTTGCGCAGGATTCAAGAAATTCGAGAAGACAAACGGAGAGGTTACCCGTCGCATTGTTTATGTAACGAATGGAGAAGACACCGACGCAGGCATCTTGGACTACGAGGTGGAGAAGGCAATAAAAGATTATCCTATTCAAGTAAATATCATCGGTATCTGCATGTCCGAGGCAAACCAAAGGACAGCCAAGAAGGTGGCCGACATGACAGGTGGTGCCTTCTGCAATGTGGAGCAAACTTGCGACGTGCTGACGCTCCGCGGCATCATCACCCCGATCATCGACGCATTGCACAAAGCGGTTCCGGCCCAAGCGCCCGCTCCTACACCTCAATCCGTCGCACAATCCGCACCTGCGCCTCAACCAGCGCCAGCGCCAGCACCTGCCACGGCGAGGGTTCCTGAACCAGAGCCTGTCAGAGTGAGGGAAGAACCTGTCCGCGCCGCATTCGTCTCCCAACCAGTCGCACAAGCGCCTGTTCAACAAGAGAAGCAAGAGGAGCCATCGTTCGCATCCATAGCAGCCGAGGTGAAGGAGCCTATCATCGATGCCGCTAAAGAGCAGGAATACAAAGCGGAGATCGCCGCCATCGCAGAGTTGCAGGCCGCACGTTCCGCACAGAAATCCGCCAACGTGAAAGCCATCGAGGAATCCAACTCCAATATCATGGCTCTACTTGACAAAAACAAGGTCATGATGGATGAGATCCTGGAAGGCGGGAAAGAGACCGAAGTGGCGCTGGATAAACTGCGCGCAGCCATAAAAGACCATGAGATGACCATCGATGAGTTGAGGACAGTGAACAAGAAACTGACCGAACAGAACCTCCAGCTCAAGCATCGCGCGAAGGAGCAGGAGGCCAACATGGAGGCTCTCAAGCAAGAAAAGATGGCACTGCAAAAAGAGATCGACCGCCTAAGGGAGATCGCCAACGAGATCTTGAAGATAAGTTAATACCTAATATCAAATCCCTTGAGGAGGCTGTCTTCCCGGACAGCCTCTTTTTTTGCCCATACCCGAAGATTATCCACCGCCATAAGGCAGAACCCACCGCCCCAAGGAAATGGCAAGAATCAGGCGCTAAAGGGGCAGAATCGTTCTCTCTACGTTACCACAAAAAAGAAGGGCGAAGGAAAAACCTCCGCCCTCTTAAGCCGTCGCTATTTTATCATCATATCTCCTTCTTGAGATAACGATTGATATTCTTTTTATACCTCCAAATCATTGTCACAGCCAAGAAGAGCACCAAAGCTATCAAGCCATTGCACAACAATAATTTAGGGAGAGAGTTAACTGGAGCCTTCACAGGATGGAAATCGGAAAGCACGGTGACGACATCCAAATTAGCCGCCATATCCTCTTCAATCTTTCCTGTGATCTCAAACAACCTCTGGATATCGTCGTAGAACATCTGCTTCTTTGCCTTGATGAACGGAACGCTCGCCTTCTTCTCGTTGAGGGAAGAGAACTCCAAATAGTTGCCGCCAGGGTTCTTGAAATACTCTATCTTTTGCAGGCTATCCAAATTCATGAGCGCATTGTGGAACATCCACTCTTTTTCCTCCTGCAGTTTTATCCTCGCGATATTCAGGGAGACAAGATAGTCGTTCTTGGAGAAGTACTTCTGCAAAGCCTCCTGCAACGACTTGAACTCCTCGATACCCTTGATCTTCGCGGAAATCACAAGTTGATCAGGAACCGCGAAATCCACCGTGTCACCCACTGGGACGCTGTTCTTGTAATCGATATAATCAACTATGGAATCTCGATATTTATCTATGACACTGTGAGCATCCAATTTGACGATTCTAGCCGCCAGATCTTCCGTCACATCCAACTCCTTCGCAAGGCCTTCCACATCCTTCTTCTTGGAATACCTGTTCAGGTCGTTCACCAAAGACTTGTAGAGGACAGCCTCCCCGTCATTGAGTTTCAGATGCAAATAACCCTCGTACGTACGATTGTCCTCTCTCGACTCATACAAACTGAAGCCGATCGTCAACAACACGAAGGCAAGGAATAAGGATTTGTATTGATAGGCAGCTCTGAGGATATAACCCAAAATGGAGAGAATCCATTTTATTACTCCGTAGATGGCGCGCCCCAAGCGCGATGTCATGGTGAAGATATTCATCTCCTGGTTGTTTTCGTTTTCCATTCTGCTATTATTTTTTTATACGACTTACAAATATAAATTATGTTACGAACCTACAAAAATTATTTGCGATAATCCTTCAGTTTCTTCGACGAAATTTTTATCGGCTGGATCAAATCCCCTTCACGAGGACCGACCGCCTGCGCCTCCTTCCCGCTCCGCAACGTCGAGCCAAGCGTATACAGCTCCACCGAGGTGATATCCACCCGACCCCAAGCAGGCAAGATCACGCCAAACGACAGACAAGGCACATCCGCCTGATAGTCGTTCCTGAAGATCAACTGGTCGTTGATGTAGAAGAAAAGCTCCCCGTCATGCCTGGAAATCGCATATTTATTATAATCATCATGCTTGTACACGTCACGGATCAGCACCTCCATGACAGGAAGGAAACAATTCGTGTTGATCATATAGAACTGGTCGCCTATGCTCTGCTCCCTGACAGCTATGTAGTTGCACCCATCGTTGATGGGGTGTTGTCGATCCCTCTTCTGCGGATTATATTTCTGGTTATTGTCGTAATCGTAAAGAACACAGACACCTGTCGTACTGATATCCTCTGTCATATACGCTTTCATGACCACCTCGAAATAGAAATCCTCCGTAACAAGCTCCGAAAGGATCGAAATAATATTATTGCTCTGCTTATTAGCGGACGTGATCGTGTAGACATAATCCCTCATGAGATATGAGTTACCCAACTCATCCTTCCCATTATAGGATCTGTTCATATCCAGATTCTTGATTAGCGAACCCTTCTCCCCGTCAAAGGTGGCCTTCTTGCTCCATTCGGGAGCCGGGGTACGCATGTTGAAGAGCTCGTCCAGATAATAATCCTTGCGGTATCCATTGAAGTTCACCGACCAATCTCTTCCATCCACGTCATCGCCTCCGCACATGATTGTCTTCCACTCATAGTTCTCGAGGTATCGGTTATCGTGCGACCGGTTGAGCAACCCATGCCCCAACTCATGGAACACAACATTCTGGCGAAGGTTTTCCTGGTCTTCGTACTGTGTGGTCTCCTGCCAATAATCCTTGTCGATCTGGATGAGCAAAGGACGTTGATAGGTACATAGTCCTATGGTCAATCCATCCAAATCGGTGAACTCCATCAGCAACCCATCATTCTTCACATCAAAGTTCATCCCTCTCTTGCTTCCTTCCTGCAAAAACATCTGGAGATACGGATCCAACAGAGGCTCCACCTCGTACCGATTCGCATCCTCCCTGCAGGAGACAAAGGCAAGAAGAGACAACAAGACTATATGATTGACGATTCTTTTCATCCTGACCGGTTTATCTCGTTTAAGCAACAAATCTAATGAAACTATCGCTGTTTCGCAAGAGTTGAAACGCAAAAAAGGTGAACACGTCCAACGCATTCACCTTTTACTGAGCCGATAGCGAGACTCGAACTCGCGACCTACGCATTACGAATGCGTTGCTCTACCAACTGAGCTATAGCGGCATTTGCGGTGCAAAGTTATACAAAATATTGATTCGAGAAACAGATTGGCAAAAAATATTTTCAGCAATACGGGAAGGGGAAGAATAACAAGAAGTTTTTATGCGCTTCACGGCAAGCAGAGATTGCATTTTTACACATTCTTTCGAAACGGCTTTGTTTTTTGAATTATATTCCGTATCTTAGATATGTTCTGTCATTCTAAGGAGACATGCCGCCACGCATTGTGGAATGGCAGGTGGTTTTATTTATTGTACTATCATAAATTAGTTCGCTTATGGAACAATTGAGGCAATTAGGCGGTCGCCTTCTCGGGAAGAAGCGCGTCGCGGTCATTTTAGGGTTATTGGGGCTTTACTGTCCCTCTTCGCTTTGGGCGGAGAAGTTGGACACCACCTTCGTGTTGGACATGGTGATAGATAGTACACCGTGCTATTTTACCCAATACAATAACAAAGGACGAATTACCCAATACGACATATACCAGAATAGTTCTTCCTACTCATCTCTCAGCACAACAAGCTATGCTCTCATCGACAATGACGACTTCTCTCACATTAACATAGGTTACATCACCGACATGACAGGGGAAAAGGTGGACACAATCTACTACATTCGCGATAAAGTGACGAAACAATGGATAGAAAAAAAAGATTTTCCCAATTATAAGGGCTATAGTCCCGATAAAATAGAACTTCGTTTCTATAATAACGGGATGTTGGAATCCATCAATGGTTCCGAATTCGTTAATTCCTCTACGTCAGGTCACGTTGAATTCTCGGAATCTGGTGAATTAAAGGAATATAGTAATGTTTTTCATTTATGTTACACATGGGATATAGATGAAGATTATCTTATGAACTACGATTCGTTCGGAAATATAACCCTTGAATATAGGTTAAATAGTAGCTCACATAAGGGAGGCGTTGCGGAATCGAGTTCATCTTATGTCAAAACAATCTATAAGAACCAATACGACAACAAATATAATTTGATTGAGGTAGAGGAATTCACAGAATCCAGGAGAAGAGAGTCTAGCCTCGACGCTTATTCCTCTGATTACGATGTGAAAGGTACATCTCGTCGCAAGATGGAACATAGCTACGACAGCCAAAATAGAAGAATAAAAACCATAACATATGATTACATAGGTTCAAATTATGTCCTGAGAGATAGTACCATATACTCGTACGGGCACGCATTACACGAAGGAGAGGCTTGCCTCTTGTCCGTACTCGTTAGTGATAATCCGATAGATAGTTTCTCTCCCGACAAGTACCACTACGACTTTCCGAACGTAGTATGCGGAGACTTGAAATACATAACGCCATACGGTTCCGCTGTTGAAGAATCATACAATGCCCAAACGAGCACGTTGTCAGTTACCATCAAAGGGTCAGATGGTCATGTGAACACCTACACGTTCACCCTGAAAAAATCGGAATCCTTTATGACGGCATTGAGCCCTGACTCCGTATTGTCCATTGATTTTTCCCCGGAGAAATATCAATACAACGAATTAGAGAATTACTATATATCATACTTTATTTTCTATCAATCGGGCTATACGGTTAATTATTTTAGCATAAGTTCAGATGACACTCTGAAGAATGGGGAGAAATCCGCACGTATACATTTCGATGTCTCTGAGGATGCGCATGCGATCCACTCCTACGATGCCCGGAATGGTATTTTCACTATTACTGTCACGGGCTCAGATGTCCAAAAAAATCCGGACAACAAACACACATACACTTTCAAAACAAAAAAGATAGAAAAGGCCTACATTTCTTCATTGCGTTACAACAACAAGGAATTTGAAGGATTCTCTCCTGACGTGTATGATTATGAGATGCCGGCTGACGCCACATTAGCTGAAACTAGCAGCTGGGATTTCGATGTGGAGACATATCCTGAAGACCTTTACACCATAAAGGAATACTCCCATTCAACCCACACGATGTACATAACCTTACTTGCCATGCACAAGTATTGTGGTAATGCTGACACCCTGGCCCTCTATCAATTCCATTACAAGCCAGATCTTCGTGAAGTATACGATAAACGCATCAACTCTTACTCGAATATAGTGAATGGATTCTCCGAGAATGTATTCGAGTATGAATTGTGGGGGAAATATTATCCAGGATGTTTAGGATATACTGTTTGGTATTCGTCGGATAGTATCAATATAGACGAATCATTTGACGAGCAAACCAACATCCTCACTGTCTCAGCATCCTTTAAGAATGACAGCATAAGGGTGACCAACTACCGCTTCCACTTCCCGGAAGGATCCGAAGAAATAATTCCTCCGACCCTGTACATCTCCACAAAAGGAGGGAATGCACTGGATGGTATAATTGTAGACAATACCGAATTCGAGGTAATCGGATTCTTCTATAGCTCTTTTTGCCAATGCGAAGTGGTCGATGGGAAAATCGTGAGCGATTCGTATGATGAGTCAACCAATGTGTGGACCATCATAGTAACGGATGATTTCGGCTCCAGCCAGACGACATACCACATCCACTTCAAACACCCATTCCTCTCCTCCTTTACCATCAAAGGGGAGCCACTGGATACCTTCTCGGCGGACACTTATGACTATCTGTTTGACATGGAGTATGATTCAAGTACGGTCTCATACGAGCTGCCAGACGATGTTGACGCAACAGAATCCTTCAATAAAACGACCAACATCCTTACGATTCGTCTCACGCCAAGAAAAACTTATGGAACGGTTGAATACAAGTTCCACTTCCGCCCTACAGACGGTGTCGACGACTTCTTGGGCGACCAGGTGAACCTCTATGTCACGGACAAGACCATCTGCGTTGATGGCGCGACGGAGCCAATCAGCGTCTATGATCTTCTCGGTACTTTGGTCGGCATTAGCCGTGGCGAGGAGGCCCGCATCCCTGTGAGTCAGGCGGGCGTCTACGTGGTGAAGGCTGGAGGGAAAGCCGCGAAGGTGGTGGTGAAGTGACACATTGAAAAATTTCTCTAACAAAGGGGGCGTCGGATTTTCGAATATCCGATGCCTCCTCATTTTTATGCGCCAATCGGCATGAGATGGTTTATTTTACATAAATTATCCCCAAAAAATTTTTATACCAAATTTTTTTCGTATCTTAGATATGTTCTGTCATTCTAAGGAGACATGCCGCCACGCATTGTGGAATGGCAGGTGGTTTTATTTATTGTACTATCATAAATTTAGTTCGCTTATGGAACAATTGAGACAATTAGGCGGTCGCCTTCTCGGGAAGAAGTGTGCCGCAACCATTTTAGGGTTATTGGGCCTCTGCTGCCCCTCTTCGCTTTGGGCGGAGAAGTTGGACACCACCTTCGTGTTGGACATGGTGATAGATAGTACGCCGTGCTATTATGCCAGATACAATAACACTGGACAAAGAGTCGCATACGGGATCTACAGGAATGGAGGAGATTTATACCTCGGAAATTTTTTCCGCATTAATACAGGTTATATTACCAACGAAAATGGTGACACATTAGAAACTCTCTTATACAAATGCGATAATGTCACGAAGCAGTGGTTCCAGGACATCGTTTCAGGACAAAAATTTGAATGCCACGACAATGGTATGCTTAGTTATGCCCAATATACTGATTCCACTAGTCAGTCTCAATATTTATGGGATCATGTAACAAATGAACAAATAGAAAGGAGAGGCACATATCTTGATCACAGAATAATAAGGGCTTTTGGCCCAGATGGTTATTGCCTTTCTTTTAGTTATCTTGACGAGTCATATTGGACACAAAATGGTTTCTTGCAAGTGGAAACTTATAGATCGGAAGATACTCAGTACGATGCTCTTGGGAATATTTACTCCCAACATAATATCTATGTTAATGGCCATTATTTGGACGCGAACGTTATTATCAATACATACGATGACAGACAGAATCTGATTTCATCCCACACTATAGGTCATTATGATAATACAATAGAGGAATACACATATGACAGCCTTGACAGAAGGATTAAAGCCGTGAGATATGATTCCACGGAATCGGGTTTCATCATGGAAGATAGTGTCGTGTACACTTATGGACACTCGTTGAGGGAAGGGGAACCATACATTTTGCTTGTATATGATGGAAAATACCAAGTAGATAGTTTTTCTGTCGAACAATTCCACTACGATTTTTCGAAATCCATCCCATATTCGAAATTTAGTTATATTGCTCCGAGCGAAACTACCACTGATGAAACATTCGACGCAGAGACAAACACGTTGTCTGTCACAGTCAAAGGAGCAAATTATGATCATGATTCGACAGATGCGAACACCTACACTTTTGTCCTAAAGAAGATTGAGTCATACATAACTGGCATGTCTTTTAAGACCACTAAGTCTTCGCCTTGGCAGCCCGTTGAGGATTTTTCTCCGGGAAAATACTCGTATGATATGTTCAGAGACTTTGACTTTATATTTTGTTCATCATCTTCTATCTATCTGCAAAGAGAAGACTCGGCCATACTTGTGTCTTGGTCTGAATCAGAAAACGCAAAGGTTTTGTCGTCTCATGATGAGCAAACTGGCATTATTACTTTAGAAGTTAGGGGGGCTGATTATGATAAGAATCCGAATAACGTGCATGTTTATACATTTGCGGTTAATAAAAAGATTGATCCATATATCTCTTCTTTGCAAATCCATGGGAACGATTTTGATGGCTTTTCTCCGAACAAGTACGATTATGAATTGCCTCTCAACTTTATTGTAGGGTATTCACTTGCTAGTTCTGATTGTAGCGTATCTGTTTATCCTGAAGAATTCAGCGCTTTGTATCCTCGTGTGGTAAAAGAGTATGACTATAAGAAACACACGTTGATTTGTGACATCTACGGAACCACCTATCGTTTTCACTTTCAACCAAGCCTAATGCGTATTGACATCACTAAAGATTCCGTCTCATTGTCGATACCTGACTTTTCTCCTGACAAATTAGAATATGAATTGCCGTATGAATACAAGGATTTATCCTTTAAATATTATAGTGGAAATGATCCAGAATTTAATTATACGACTATAAAGGAGTCTTTCAATGATTCCACCAACACTCTCACCCTTTCGGTTTTCTTTGATGAGGATAGTTCAACCGTGACGGAATATCACATCCACTTCCGCCCTACAGACGGTGTCGACGACTTTCTGGGCGACCAGGTGAGCCTCTACGTCATGGACAAGGCCATCTGTGTCGATGGTGCGACGGAGCCAATCTTCGTCTATGACCTCCGAGGCACTTTGGTCGGCACCGGTCGTGGTGAGGAGGTCCGCATCCCTGTGCGTCAGACGGGCGTCTACGTGGTGAAGGCTGGAAGGAAAGCCGCAAAGGTGGTGGTGAAATGATGATTCAGATTTGATAGATTTCTGTTAGAATTAAAAGCGGCGAGTAGTACCGAACTACCCGCCGCTTCTTTTTTATGCCTTTTCATCGAGGAAAATCAGCCGTTCGATCTTGGATAACCTGCTTCGGAGTTTCTCCTCGTCCCGCTTTCGGATGGAGATCCGCATGGTGCAGTCATTGTCGAAATTCTGGCTAACGATGGTAGCATTCTCCTCCTTCACGACGCGCATCACGTCGTTGAGGAAGGGATACTCGAATTGGATGTCGCAACGGTTCTCCACGATCTTCTCCACCACCTCGTTCTGTTCCAAAGCATCGAGACAAGCCTCCCGATAAGCGTTGATCAGTCCGCTGGTGCCCAGCTTCGTTCCGCCGAAGTAGCGGACCACCACCAGCAGCACGTTGGTCACCCCCTTCGAGACGAGCGTTCCCAGCATCGGTTTACCCGCCGTTCCGGAGGGTTCTCCGTCATCGTTCGCCCGAGTCTCCTCCCCTTTTTCGCCCATCACGTAGGCGAAGCAGACGTGTCGCGCGTCGTGGTACTCCTTCCGCTTATCCTTCAGTATCTCCTTGACTTCCTCCACATCGGACACTGGAATAGCGAAGGCGAGGAATTTACTCCCCTTCTCTTTGTAGAGGCCCTCCGAGGTCCTTGCCAGTGTCAGATAAGTATCCATCCTATATCTTAGCGTTTTCTTCTGAAACTATCCTTGTTCCTTCTGAAGCTCTTCGAGTCGTCATCACGGTGTCTGCTCTCCTTCTCGTAGGAGCGTTCCCGCTTGGTAGCGTTCTTCGCACCCTCCCAGAATGCGGGTTTGCCCTTCTTGTCGGACTCCCACTCCTTGCCACGGCCAGAGCGGCCACCTTCCATGCCACGCCTCAACTCCTCACGTTCACGCTTGTTCTTGCGGTCCTTGAGCACCTCCAAGAGTTCGATACCCTCACTCCTTCTGCGCTCAAAAGCGACCATCATCTCCTTCACGACGTTCTTGTCCACATCGAAGAAAGAGTAGCGCGGCGTGATTTCGATGTCGTGCACATCGATATCCTTGTTGTTGGTAGTATCGTTGATAAGGCCCAAGACACGTTTAGGGGTAAAGCCATCACGTTGACCCATATTGATCTTCAGGCGAGTCAGTTCACCGCTGCCACGTTTCCGCGAGCGTCTCTCTCCCCTATCGCCACGTTCACCCTTCTCACCACGCTCTCTGCTAGGCTTATCCTTCTTATCAGGGATGTTCAGATCCACCGCATCCTTGTAGTATTCAAGGAAACGGTTGAACTCTTGGGAGACAAAATTGACGATCAGCTCCTCGCGGGTCATGTCCTTGAGCTGGTCCATGATCATCGGCAGGTATGGATCAATCTGCTTCTTGTCGACGTTCTCGCCGGACTCCTTGATTTTGTTCACGAGGGCGAAGAGCTGGCTTTGGCACACCTCCAATCCGCTTGGCACGCGTCCTTGGACGAAGGTACGGTTGATCTCCTTCTCGATCGCTCTGATCTTATGCTTTTCCTTCACATGGATGATGGCGATGGATACACCCTTCTTACCGGCACGGCCCGTACGTCCGCTTCGGTGGGTATAGCTCTCGATATCATCCGGCAAGTTGTAGTTGATGACGTGCGTCAAGTTGCTGACGTCCAGACCTCTGGCGGCCACATCCGTCGCCACAAGGATCTGCAGGTTCTTGATGCGGAACCGTTGCATGACCGTATCACGCTGCGCCTGGGAGAGGTCTCCGTGGAGCGCGTCCGCATTATAACCATCCTCCATCAGCTTATCGGCCACCTCCTTCGTCTCCTGGCGCGTGCGGCAGAAGATGATGGCGTAGATGTCCGGATTAATGTCCACCAAGCGTTTCAGACAGTTGTAGCGGTCCTTCGCCTGCACCATGTAGTAGATATGCTCCACGTTCTCGGTGCCCGAGTTTTTCCGACCGATAGCGATCTCCACGCTATTCTTCATGTACTTCTTCGCGATGTTAGCGATCTCCTTTGGCATGGTAGCGGAGAAGAGCAACGTACGGCGCTCCTCCGGTGTCTCCTCAAGGATTCGTTCGATATCCTCTTGGAAACCCATGTTCAGCATCTCGTCCGCCTCGTCCAACACGAGGTGTTTGATGCCCGATAAATCCACTTTCTTACGTTCGATAAGATCAATGAGTCGGCCAGGTGTAGCCACTAAAATCTGCGGAGGCACGTCCAATTGCCTAAATTGGGTAACGATGCTCTCTCCTCCGTAAACAGGTACGATCTTCATTCCCTGGATGTACTTCGCAAATTTCTTAAGGTCGTTGGAAATTTGGATGCAAAGTTCGCGCGTAGGAGATAGTACCAATGCTTGGATTTTGTTCACACTGCTGTCCGTCAGCTGTAGGAGCGGCAGACCAAATCCCGCCGTCTTTCCTGTTCCTGTTTGGGCCAATGCGACTAAATCCTCTGTTCCTTCCCCAAGAAGATAAGGGGTCACCTTTTCCTGAATCGGCATCGGTTCCACAAAGCCCAAATCTTCAATTCCGCGTAGGATTTCTTCGCTCAATCCCAGTTCTCTAAATGTTGCCATAAAATAAAGATATCCGCTCTCATGCGGCGTTAAGTGGGGGAAAAAGGTCCCCCTTCCTTCTAAAAATCAGCGCGAAATTACATAAAAATAGTATCGGTTGCAAACAAAGGAGACGCTTACCTCGAAAACAGACATACGCCCCATGCCCATATTTGCTCACATCTTCATTTATTTGTGAATTTTATTTGCCTGATTATCAATTTATTAATAATTATTTCAATTATTTTCATGTATTTTTTACGTAATTTATTTTGTGGATTCAAAAATATGCATTTACTTTGCGTACAGTTAACACGATTAATAATTACAAACAAAAGCAAAATAGAAATGAAAGCATTAAAGTTATTACTGATTTCGCTACTCCCCACAGGAGTCATGGCACAAGATTACATATTCAAAGTAGATGAGCAGCTCAACGCAAACGTCTCCGACACGCTCTACTATGAGGGAGACAAGATGGACGCCTACCAAGACGCAAAAACATGGCTATTAGAGCAAAAATGGACGGTGAATACAGAAAAGGATGAAATAGGCGAAGGATTTGAATTCAATGCGAACATGATGACCAAGTTCCGCTACAATCCGATCATCAAAACATCGTACGCGGATTTTGTTTCGTTCAAAGGGCAAGTGATCGTGGAGGAAAAGCGAGTGATCCTCCAATTTAAGAACATCCAGTTCGGTGAAGCCGTAAAAGGAATCGGCGAAAAGAGCAAGACACAACCGTTGGCACAGAAAATCCACAAGTTGAACAAGGAGAAAAGGCATAAATCCTTGGTCGAGACAGACGACACGTTGGACAAAAAGACCAAAAAGAAGAAAATAGCCGAACATGATGACGTCATCAAAGACATCGAGAGTTCGCTAAAGGAGGTGGACGAGGAGTTCAGAGTACGAATCAAGAATCTTCATAATTCCATTTAATACCGTAACATTAAATTTTCATATACGCTTACAAACTATGGTAAAGTGATTCTGACCTAACTATGGAAAAGTTCCTGTTTCGTTTGCATTTTTAACGAACTTATTTACAGCACAGTATAACAAGGAGTCTCCCCTCATACACATAGGGATGCTCCGGGAGAGTAATCTGTCTGTTTGTATTTTGCGTGGTTAGCCTGTACCCCGCAGGCGGAAATTGGGAGTGTACCGCAAGATTCTTCTCTTAGTTGTTCCAGAAGAATGAATGCCGGCTCCCAATTTTTTTTTTACAAGACACATGCCCTCAACAAAAAATAAATGGGAACAATTTGTTGTATAAACAGATAAATTACACGAAATTTGCATAAGGGGGATTTATACCAAGCCACACGGCGCATAGACCTCCGAAACCCGATAAGACCAAAATAAAGACACGATTAATAACTGAACGCATGGAACCCGAGACAAAGAAATATGCTCCAGTAGCGATTCCAACCTTATGTCGCAGCACACACTTCAAGAGAACGATAGAGAGCCTTAAAAGAAACGGATGGGCCAAATACACAGACGTATACATCGGATTGGACTATCCACCCGCAGAGAAATACGAGAAGGGATGGAAAGAGATATGCGAGTACCTCGAAACAGGTGATTTCTCCGTATTCAACAAGTTCGTAGTCTTCAAGCGGGAGCAGAACATGGGTTCATACCAAAACTCCGTGGAGCTAATCTACGACATAAAAAAGCTAAACTATGATCGATGGATCTACTCCGACGACGACATCGAATATTCGCCCAATTTTCTGGAATACATGAACAAATGCATGACACGATACTACGACGACCCTAATGTCTACGCCGTGACAGGTTACTCGTATCCAATAGATTGGACGCTCTCCGAGGGATGCACCTGCTTCAAACAAGATTTCAATGTATGCTCATGGGGACTTGGTTTCATGAGGAAAAAGGAGGAAACCTTCTATCAATACGTGACCTCAGGGAAACTGATCAAGGCCGCACCGGAGATCATCAAAAGCGAGTCGTACAAAAAGATGATCGACGCCTGCTTTTACGACTATTTCTTCGCCACACTATCAGCAGACCCGAGCAAACCCAACCTGATGAGACAAGAGACCGACATCTCCATGCGAACCTATATCGCCCATCACAACATGTATTGCGTCACACCAGCCATCTCAAAATCAAGAAATTACGGATTTGACGGATCTGGAGAATACTGTCAAAAAGTCGAGGAAGGGAAAACCATCACCGCAAGCAACTACAACTATGGGGCGCAACCCATCGACACCGCGGAGAGCTTCGACATGGTCATGGACGAGGATCCAAAGCACCTTGAAATCAATCGCCAGAAGATGAACGAGTTCGACTATAGATCACCTGAAACGATGGAAATAGCGCAACAAAACTTCAGGTTGATTAAACGATTCGGACTACCACTCGCTAAAATCATCCACTTAGGATACGTTGCGATAAAGAGAGTGAAAAAGATAATGAAAAAGGGGTAAGGAATTCGAAGACACCCACCCCATACACATGATAAGATATTATTTAACGACAGATTAGAGGGTATTATCCTCCGATCTGTTCTTGGATCAAACGAACGATTCTTTCCATATCGTCACAATCGTAGCGTTGGTCGCACGGAATCGCCAAAAGGTTATCCGCGAACTCATGCTCCAGCATATCAGGCGTAGTCCAATCATACACATTCGGCCAGTAGGTCGCCACAAAGATAGCGTGCGAAATCAGGAAAGACTTCAGCTGTTTATTGTCCGTCCAATAAGGATAAACCATCGGAGAGGCGAACGAATCCATAGAAGGCAAGCTTAGCTTATTAGACGAGCTCAGCCTTTCGTGCAGATAAGCGAAGTTCGCATTGCGTTTCTCCCTGACCTCGTCAAAATCTATATGGCTCATCAAATCTTTTGAAATGACGGAAAGGCGACGGATAGGGTTCATGATCAGCTTGTCCGTATTCTCCTTGAAGAGCTCATAACCGGCAGAAGCACCTTTCTCCTTACGGAGGAAAAGATGACTCATACGCTCGCTCGAATCATCCAAAGGGTATTGCGACACATCCAGGCCATTCTCGACGAATGCCACACCACTATCGGACAGCCCCACGAACTTCCTCGGGCTATAAAAGATATTCAGTCCGGCCAAGCGTTCAGCGTACAAGGCCTGAGCGGCATCAATGATCAAACGCTTGCCATACTTCTTGAAAAGAAGAGCCACATACTCGTCCATCACACCGAAATAGTTGTTATAGACAATACACTCCCCCTCCTTCACCTCGATATCCTCCCTGATGTGCAGGTGTTCGTCCAGAGAATAAAATTCATACGGAATCCCTAATTTCACGAAAGGCTCAAGCACGACAATGCATGTGTAATAGGGGATATAAGCCTTCTTCACATTTCCAATGGAGAGCAAGATATACTCCAGGCAGTTGCGACCCGTATTCAGAAAGACGCCCTCGGGATGGGGGAATCCCCGTCCCACACTGAGCTTCTCTATCTCGTAGTATCCACCGATTGGCTTCTCCATATCATTGTTCTTTTTTCACAAGAGTATACTCCTCCAACATCTTCAAGACCTCTTCCCGTGAATTAAACATGATAACATCTATGATAGAGAGGTTCTCGATGAAATCGTTGTCGAATTGTTTGTATCTGATATCGTTTGTCTTCAGGAACTCAAGTTGAAGTCCACGTTTTTCAAACTCCTCGAAATCATACAACTCCATGCCACCGACAGCGTTGATATAAGTATCGGCGCCCAAACGCTCACAAAAATCGTAGATACGGAACTCTCGCTTCAACAGGTTATTACCCTCAAAATCAGAAGTTCTCATGATCTTTGTGTTGATGTCCAGATACTCCGCCATCACCTTGATTGAATTCTCCAGGAAGAGCGAAAGATTACGTTCCGGGCAAGACAGGATCTTGTTCATCAGATCATATCCATCCTGGAAATTAGGACTTTTGCGATAGGTACATTCAAGAGACCTCAACTGTTTCTCGATGTCGATCTCTTTGATAAAGGTCTCATTGATCATCTTGTTTTGGCTGGCCTTGTCTAGCGTCAAATTACAATATACCGGCTCTTTGCCATTCAAGACTCTATTGCGGTTAATCCACCCCCCCTTAATGTAGTTGTAATCATCACATACCAGAAAAACATCGCTACACTTGATCAATTGCCAATACCCGATGTAAGGGATAAAATATGGCTGGTTAGCTGAAACTTTCATGTAAATACAAGGGTCCTAAATATCATACTTCCGTGTTGGAAGAACCCATTAATCCAAATCGGAAGGTCAATCACTCTGTACAACAATGCAAAATTAATAAATTTCTATTTTTAGGAACAAATTTATACGTTCACAATTTGAAAGAAATCGATTTTTTTTGACATATGACCTTTATATTCCACTATTTATGTTGTGTATATCACCAGATACGACAATGACCACGCAAATAACAGACGCAAGTGAACATTTTTACCATTTTATTCACACGATTAGCCATTATATAGTAACTTTGAATGATTTTATTAGACCAATGGTTATGGAATCGTATGATGATTTAAAGCAAATTGAGGAGCAGACCAAAAGGATTATCACAGCTCTATTAGATGAACACCCCATGAAAAAGGGGTCAATCTTCGTGATCGGATGCTCTTCGAGCGAAGTGGCAGGTGGCACCATAGGGAAGAACTCGAGTGAAGCCATCGGGAAGAGGATATTCGAGACCGCCCACGCCATCTTATCTGAACGGGAGATATACCTCGCGTGCCAATGTTGTGAACATCTAAATCGGTCGTTGGTGATAGAGGAGACGTGCGCCGAGAAGTTCGGTTACGAACCCGTCTGCGTGGTACCATGGTTGCATGGCGGTGGATCCTTCGCCACGGCGGCATATTATGGATTTAGTCATCCGGTGGTGGTGGAGCACGTGAAAGCCTCCGCAGGATTAGACATCGGCGACACGCTGATTGGCATGCATCTCAAGGATGTGGCGGTGCCGGTTCATCCCAAGCCGAACCAAATCGGAGAGGCGCATGTTGTCGCCGCATACTGCAGACCTAAACTGGTAGGAGGAGAGAGAGCACGATACGAGCGATAAAACAACTCACCACGCATATGCGAAGTGGGGCAGGACTTTTTCCCTCTAAATTTGTATATTTGTTCTGACAAAACATCAAACATGGCATGGAATCTGACGGATAAGCAGAAAAGGATTGTCGAGAACTTCCTCTCCTTGGGACTACTACAAGGAGCCAATACCCTCATTCCGGTACTCGTCATTCCCTTTATCGTCCGGGCCCTAGGCGTAGAGATGTTCGGGAAGGTCACTTTCGCCCAAAGCATCGTGCAATTCTTCACGATCGTCATCAACTACGGATTCGACTATTCCGCCACGAAGGAGATAGCCGTCTACCGAAACGACAAGGAGGAGACTTCCCGTACATTCTGGGGGGTGATTTCGGCGAAATTCACGCTCTTTGTCATCGCCACAGCGGCATTTTTTCTCCTTTCCATCGGGTATTTTAAGATTCGGGAGGATTATCTTCTGTACCTCTCCATCTTCGCCATCAACATCGGACACGTTCTGTTCCCCACCTGGCTTTTCCAGGGCATGGAGAACATGAAGAGCATCGCGATCTTAAATTTCATCGTCAAGCTGATAGGAATGGGGCTACCCGTTTTCCTCGTCACCGCGCCGGAGGATTACTTGATTTACGCCGCAATGCCTTCAGCCGCCTATTTCGCCGCAGGTCTCTTCGCATTCATATATGCCACCCGCCGTTACGGGATAAGTCGGCCATCCGCCGAGGAGATTCGGGAGAAGCGGGACGATGAACTACGGAAGGGGTTCCCTATCTTCCTCAACACCCTGTTCGCCGCCCTTTACACCGTGGCGAACCTCACCATATTGGGTCTCTTCAAAGAGAACTACGATGTGGGCATCTACTCCGGCGCATACAAAATCATCTGCGCCATCATGATGGTGACGAGCATGCCCATCCACATGGCCATCTTCCCCTCCATCGCCAAGGAGATGGAACAATCACCCCAAGCGGGATGGTGCTACTACAAACGCATGGTGTTCTATGTCCTACTCTTCGGGATCGCCGTGAGTCTGTGCACCTACATAGCCTCGCCATGGGCAGTGAAGATACTTTTGGGAGAGCAATTCATGAAATCGATTCCGTTGCTACGCCTCCTCTCCGTCATTCCAGCCCTGGTGATCATCGCCAGCATTTTCACGGTGCAGGGGTTATACGGCTTAGGTTTCGAGAAATACGCACCCTACGTGGGTTTATGCGTAGGGCTCTCCTGCATCGGCCTGAATCTTCTATGGATCCCCCAATTAGGCAGTTACGGTGCGGCGTACGCATGGATCGTAGCCCAAACGATGGAAATCCTCATCTCGGGCAGCATCGTGATATGGAATGTGAAAAAAAGAGTCAATAACAGAGAATAGAAAGAGCATGGAGATAAGGAAAAAAATAACCACTTGGCATACTTGGCTAGGCTATATTTTTGCCCTTTCCATCGCACTTCCGAGGGTAATATCGAGTTGGGCGTTCGCCGCCTGGGGTATTCTATCCGTTTTACTGATTATAGACGATTTCATCGAGAAAAAATACCATTTCGGCAAAATAGAGAAAGAGGATGTTCCCTGCTTGCTACTGATTGCGCTTTCCCTTTTAGGATTGGTCAGCGCATTCGTGGCGGAGAGTCCGGAACTGGTCTTCAAGAAATTCTTCGGTCCACGCTTCTCACTCTTCATCCTTCCCCTGCTTGTGGTGCTCCTACGAAGGAGGATCGACTTCCGGGGCATGATAAAGTATTACATAGCAGGAAATGCCCTTTCCATCGCACTTTCCATATGCTTTGTCGCCTTCAAAGTCTTCTCCGAGGAGGGGATTGAACTCTATCGAGATTTCCTTTCCAACTTCACGGAGGTCTGCACTGGATTCACCCACCGCACCTACGCCGGACTGAATATCCTGCTTTCGTATGCGGCGATGGCATATTTGGTGAATGGACGTAGCCTCTCCAAACGTGAAGCCCTTGTGTGGGTCCTCTACTTGGCGGTTTCGCTGATCTATCTTTTGTTGAACAACTCACGGATCATTACCCTGAGCCTACCATTGTTGGCCATATCCATATGGCTGTGCGGCGCGCGAACCACACTCCGTAAATGTCTGATCGGAGGAGGTGTCCTCTTGCTTGTCACCGCAGCATTGCTCCTCTTGCCCACACGACTGAACCAGCTGCTCACGGGGGGAGGCGTTCTCGGGATGTTGGCGAACGACCCACGGGCAGAAATATGGCCTTCGGCTTGGGAACTGATTCAATCCAAACCACTAATTGGCTATGGATTGGACAATATCGAGTCACCGCTTGTATCGCTCTACATGGAGCACGGATTCATGGAGGGTGTCGCCTGTGCCTATTCACCACACAATGAGTATCTGAGCGAATGGTTGCAGATGGGCGTTCCCGGATTGCTCCTTTTGGTCGCGACACTTGTTTTTTGGCCGATTCCATCGAAGAAACAGGAACGTATTCTCATCTATCCCGCCCTACTCGCCTTTGCCGTGGTCTTCCTTACGGAATCGTTGCTGGACAGGTATATGGGGTGCCTCTCCTTCGCCTTCTTCCTATCCCTGACACACTGTGTCCACGAAAGGGAAGAGGTTCCCGTTGTGGGGGGAAAATATGTGGGAGGCTTGATGCTATTCCTACTCATCGCACTCTCCGTAGGGACTGCCTCTTTTCTACGGACCACCTGTTTCGCACCTAGAGAGATAGTGAAAAAAGATAATTGTATCGATAAAAGGGAGGGGGAGCTTTATATGGTCCATCAGGAGGATGTCGTTTCATTCATCCACCAAGGAGTTTGTGTGAACCGTGTTCCCTTCGCCTTTTGCGATTTGAAGGAAGGCGAAAGCGCGACATTCTCCGTTCTCTGCCGATGCACGCCGGAGTTTGACGGCTCAGCCATTAAGATCATTGCGGAAAAAGACTTGGAGGACGGCACACACGCTCCGGAAGAGTGCGCCTACGACCTGAAGCGGAAAGGAGAGTGGCAAGAACTCTCCGTCACTTTGTCAGGCAAACAAACCATACTCATTTACTTCACAGGAGAGTCAAAAATCCATTTCGACGACTTCCGAGGATATATATTCTTTAAAAAACCTCACTTCACCGACAACTAATTCACTACAAATTCATTACATTTGTGACATGATTTTCGCGATTATTGCAATATGTGTACTCTTCACTTATGGTGGATTATATTGTTCCAGAAATAATCCATTCGCCCCTGCCGTGATGACCTCGCTGTTGTGGTTATGCTGCATGGTGCTCTCCTTGACGGTCAACCACCACCTGCCCCCATTGAACGGCACATTCCCCACCGCATTGCTGTGTTGGATCATCCCCTTATGCGTCTCCTCACTGCTGACCCAATCCGTCAGTTACCAACCCAACCAATACAATGATCCGAGTACCTTTGTCCGCAACATATACTTAATCCTAGCGATCGCCTTTCTACCCTCGCTCTTCCGATTCGCGCAAATCGCGCTCGCGAACGGCACATCAGGCAATTGGGCGCTTGATTTACGGCTCGCCTCGCTAGGGAAAGGAAGCGGATTCAAGGAATCATACGGAGGGTGGCAGATCGTCATTTGGCCTGTATCCTATATGCTGGAACTCCTTTGTTTCAAGAAGAAGACATGGTGGCGCCTCGCCATCCCGCTGACAATCTACATCCTATTCGGAGCGATCACAATGTCGAAGATGGTATTCCTATCCATCTTCCTCTATACGGGCTCCATCCTCCTCTTCAAGAGGGTCATTAGGCTGAAGCACTTCGTCATGGCGATTGTGCCATTGTTCATCGTCTTCACATTGCTTCAAACGACTCGTCACGCCTCACAATTCTCCGCGGTTATATCGGACTTCGTGAGGACATACATCGTAGGCAACATGTCTGCATTCGAGACCCTTACGCCAGGCGGTTCGGAGCACTTCGGGGAGAATACCTTCCGCCTCTTCTATGCGGTTCTTTACAAGACAGGGTTATCGTCAACCGAACCTATCGAGGTGATTCTTCCGTGGATCGAAAAACCACTCGTGACGAACACCTACACCGGGATGTACCCCTTCTACGTGGATTTTGGCCTTATCGGAATCATCCTCTTCGCCCTCATTTTGGGAAGCATCTACGGATGGACCTTCAAGAAGGCACAAAACGGAAGCAACTTCAGCATATTGGTTTATGCGGTCTTCACCCAGATTATCTTCACCCAATACGTGGCGGACATGTTGTTTTCCAACACCGCCTTCTACATCAAATTGATTCTATTGTTACTCCTGCCCTTTTATATCACCAAGAACAATCTATTGTCTTGCAAAGAGAAAGTGGAGTTGATCATTAGGAAATAGCCTATGGATGTATCCGTCATCATTGTAAATTATAACACCTCGCAGCTGACTCAGCAGGCCATCCGCTCCCTCTATGATTGTGTCGACGAGGGTCAATATGAGGTCATCGTCGTAGACAGTTGTTCTACCGAGGACCTCAGTTCGCTCAAATCCTTTTGTGAAGAGAAGGATATCATGCTCATTTTACTCGATGAAAACGTCGGTTTTGGTTCGGCTAATAACGTGGGGGCTCGGCATGCGGTAGGAAGAAACCTATTCTTCATGAACCCCGATATCATCTTGCAGAACAATGTGCTGAAGATATTGTCGGACCATCTGGACACCCATCCCAACGTGGCGGCTTGCGGCGGCAATCTCCTCACAAAGGATCTCCATCCTTCCCACTCCTACAGCCTCTACCACCCCTCCATCATACAAGAGGTGGATTTCATATGCGGAAGAATCATATCCAAGCTGGCGCACCCCAAGGACGCGACTTACAATCCTACGGACGAACCTCGTCAAGTCGCCTATATCTGTGGGGCGGATTTAATGGTGAAAAGGCAGATTTTTGAAGAAATGGATGGTTTCAACCCTGAGTATTTCCTCTATTACGAAGAGAGCGACCTGCAAAGGCGAATGGAGGACGCCGGGTATGAAATGCACTCCGTTCCACAAGCAAGGGCCATACACTTGGACGGGCAGAGTTTCCGATTCACGGAAGAGAGGGAAACCCACGTTTTCAACGGAAGAAACACCTACTTCCGCATGCATCATTCCGCCGCCTACCACTACGCCTCCAACCTCATAAATAAGAGCGCTTTGTTCGCAGGCGTACTCCTCTGCTCGCTCATAGGTGCGAAGGAGAAGAAAGAGAAGTATCGCTTCAGGCTACACCTATACCGAAAATCATATGCCCAATAAAACGCTATACATCAACGGGCGATTCCTCACCCAACCGATGACGGGGACCAACCGGTTCGCCTATGAGCTCTGTTTAGCCCTTTCGAAGCGCCAATACCCTATTGTGCTGCTCGTCCCAGACGATTCGTTGCGGACCGACACATACGACCTCTCCCAGCTGAAAATAGAGACGGTTCGCCCATTCAAGTCCCACCTTTGGGAACAAATGGCACTGCCTTGGTATATGCGAAGGAAGAAGGATTCCATATTGCTAAGTCTGAAGGGATTAGGACCCGTCTTCATGAGGCGTCAGGTGGCGACCATCCATGACATGTCCTATCGGGTGAATCCGCAGTGGTTCTCCTTGCCTTACCGTCTCTTCTATCGGCTGATGACCCCGTTATTGGCTTCCCATGCCCAGCATCTCATCACTGTCAGTGAGTTCTCGAAAGGCGAGATCGTCAAATGGTTGGGAGTCTCTCCCGACAAGGTGAGCGTCATCCACAATGCACCGTCGGGTTGCTTCCGCCAAGAGGAGGGCGTGCGGGGAAACATTTCTGAAAATGACGATTCCACCGATAATTTCATACTGACAGTATCCTCTTTGGATCCGAGGAAGAACCTATCATTGGTCTTTGAAGCCTATGGCAAATCCGCCCAACGGTTGCCCCTGTATGTGGTGGGGGAACGTTACCCGGTTTTTGGGAAGTTGGAAGTTCCGTGGAACGATAACATCAAGTTCCTGGGACGAATCTCTGACGAGGAGTTGCGTAGCTATTATGCCCACGCCTCTTTGTTTGTCTACCCATCCTTGTACGAAGGGTTTGGCATGCCGCCCATGGAGGCGGTCGCTTGCGGTTGCCGCAATGTTGTGCTCTCCGACATACCCGTCTTCCGTGAGGTTTACGGCGACTTGGCACATTACGTGAAGGTGGACGACTCCGATGCCTTGGCGGCGATGTTCGACACGTTACCCGAAGCGCTCCATCCTGAAAAAATATCCGATTTCATCGGAAAATTCACATGGGAGGCAAGTGCGGAAAGGTTGATGGAGACGTTGCGCAACGTATAGGCGGTTTTTGCCAGTTGACAGATTTATATTGTATTCTGACCTGAAAATCCATTGTTTTTGCGCTAATATCACATACGAATAATACAAATTTTCAATCCATAATCAATGCTTATTCGTATATTTGTGACATTAACAACATAATTTTTTACGCCATGAAGAACATATATGCATTCTTACTGTCGCTATGCCTCTTAGGGTTGGCGACGACAACAAAGGCGGATCCAGACCCTAATTTCCACATCTATATTTGTTGGGGCCAATCGAATATGGAAGGAAATGCACCAGTACCGGAATCAGAACAAAAGAATGTGGATGAAAGATTCCAATTGTTATATTCCGCGAATGATTGCGGTCGAGGTGACCGTAAGAAAGGGCAATGGTACACCGCCATTCCGCCTTTGGCCCGCTGTTTCCACGGATCACAAATGAACGGACAAAGTATGGGATTCGGTCCCATTGATTATTTCGGACGTACCATGGTCGAGAATTTGGACCCTGCGATCAGAGTGGGTGTGATCGTGGTGGGTGTCGGTGGCGCTGACATCCAGCTATTCGAAAAAAACAACTACCAATCCTACCTCAACTCTGCGGCGGATTGGTTGCAGAATTATGCCAAGGAATACGGAAGCAATCCTTATGGACGAATCATCGAGATGGGAAAAATAGCGAAGGAAGTGGGTGTCATCAAGGGCATCCTCGTTCACCAGGGAGAGACCAACTCAGGTCAGTCCAATTGGCCTAACCGATTGAAAGGCGTTTATGAGAACATGCTGAATGACCTTGGACTGAAAGCCTCCGAGGTGCCTTTGCTGGTGGGTGAAGTGCGCTATACGGGCCCTTGCAGCGGCCATAACAATGTTATAAGGAACGTACCAAATGTTATATCGACCGCGCATGTCATCTCCGCGCAGGATTGCGAAGCGGCCAGCGATCAATATCATTTCTCCGTCAATGGATATAAGCTGTTAGGCAAACGATATGCTGAGAAGATGTTAGAGCTCTTAGGTGACAATCCGGTCCAGCAAGTTGACCTCTCTATCGCAGCCGCTGTCACAGTGGAATCTGAGCCAGGAAAAGTGGATATTTCCATCAGCAAGGAAAATGATGCGATCAACAGGGTGGATATCTATGCCGATGGCGAGAAGATAGCCAGCGACCAAATGTCTTACGTGTGGGAAGAGGTGGAGCAAGGCGACCATACCATTTGGGCTGTCGGATACGACAGTCAGAACAAGGAATACACCTCCTCGAAGATTAAAATAAACATTAAGAAACCTCAGACGCCTTTCAACGGCACGCCGGCCAAGATTCCTGGGAAAATCGAAGCTGAGGAGTTCGATTACGGAGGTGAAGGCAACGCATACCACGATATGGATGAGCTGAACCACAATGGAGGGGATCGTAACGAGGGTGTGGACATGAACAATACGGCCATCGGATATACCGAAACCGGAGAGTGGATTGAATACACCGTCGAAGTGGAGAAGGATGGCGAGTACGTAGTAGAGACAAGAGTCGCTTCCGGTAATAACGGTGCCGCTTTCACCCTCTATATGGACAATACATTCATCATCCCTGGTGACGATGGAACGCCTGGCGGATTTGTGAATGTACCTAATACAGGCGATTGGAGCACTTTCACCACTGTGGAGACGAAACTCAACAAGCTAACTAAGGGTGTTCATGTGTTGAAGGTCGAAATCACAGGAGACTGGGTGGATTTGGATTATATGGATTTCAAATTGGTCAATTCGGATGAATCCCACGTGGTCGATTACGTCTCTTCCGGGAATAGTCTTCCTGACGGGTTCTACTTCGCATACGACGCATCCGGCAAACTGGTTAAGACCGTTATCATTCAGAACGCATACAGCAGTGAATTGGGACAAGGATTCTATATCCTCAAGAATGCCGAGGGGAAATCCTACCCTATCGTTGTCAAGTAGGAGGTAAGTAAAATACTCTTATAACGAAAGCTCCAGCTTGCACAAGCTGGGGCTTTCGCATTTTTTTATACGACAAGAGGGCATATCAATTTTGATACACCCTCTTCCCTATAATCAGAAATCCATATTAGTTTCTTCTGGAACCAAAGATTCTCAACAGATAGAGGAACAGGTTGATGAAGTCCAAATAGAGCGACAATGAGCCCATCAGAGCTAATTTCATGTTGTCGTCACTCAAATCCGTTCCATACTGATGGATCATGTTCTTGATTTTCTGGGCGTCATAAGCCGTGAGTCCCACAAAGACCGCCACGCCGACATAAGAGATGATGTAACTCATCATGCTGCTCTTCAGGAAGATGTTCACGATAGTGGCGAGGATAAGGCCAATCAAAGCCATAAATAAGATTTGGCCGATTGACGAGAGGTCCTTCTTCGTGACGGAACCTATTATGGCCATCGCTGCGAATGTGCCAGCTGTGATAAAGAAAGTCGAAGCGACAGATTCCATCGTGTAGGCAATCAGTATGGAACTGAGTGTCAAGCCATTCACAATGGAATAGATGACAAAGACAATACCAGCGGCAACAAACGACATCTTATTGATGCGGGCGGACAATACGATCACCATGATCAACTCCGCAATGATTAGGCCAATGAACAGACCCGAACCGAAAATGGCATCCAAAAGTCTTGGAGAAGAAGCCGTATAAAAGGCAGACAAACCTGTCACCACCAAGGCGAGAGCCATCCACCAATATACGTTTTTCATCAACGTACGCTGTGCGGACTCGACCACGCTCTGGTCTATTCCACTATTTTCAATGTAGTTTTCCATATTATATCAATTAAGTTATTATAATGATTCCAAGATACGTTTGATGACGGTCTCCGCGGAGATCTCACGGTTGGCAGCCTCAGGGATCACCAAAGACTGAGGGCTCTCGATCACATCGTCCGTCACGATCATGTTGCGGCGTACCGGCAGGCAATGCATGAAGTATGCGTTGTTGGTGAGCGCCATCTTCTCCGTGCTTACCGTCCACGACATATCCTTGCTCAGGATCTGTCCGTAATTAGGGTCTTGGTAAGCCGACCAGTTCTTCGCGTAAACGAAGTCAGCACCCTCCAACGCCTTGTCCTGATCGTATTCGACCTTCGCGTTGCGGACAAACTTCTCGCTCAATTCATATCCCTTTGGATGAGTGATGACGAAATCCACATTCGCCTCGTTCATGAAGTCCGCGAACGAGTTAGGCACAGCCTGCGGAAGGGCACGTGGATGCGGAGCCCAAGTCATCACCACCTTCGGACGCTCTTTTTTCTTGTACTCCTCAATGGTGATGAGGTCGGCGAATGCCTGCAAAGGATGGGCGGTAGCCGACTCCATGCTGAACACTGGCTTGCCAGAGTATTTGATAAACTGGTTTAATATAGTTTCCTGATAATCAAACTCTTTATTCTCAAAACGGGCAAACGAGCGCACACCGATCACATCGCAGAACGATGCCATCACCGGGATAGCCTCGAGCAGATGCTCCGACTTGTCTCCGTCCATCACGACGCCCCTCTCCGTCTCCAGTTTCCATGCGCCTTGGTTCACATCGAGCACCATCGTGTTCATCCCCAAGTTCATACCCGCCTTTTGGGTACTGAGACGTGTACGCAAACTATTGTTGAAGAAAACGCACAAAAGGGTCTTGTTCTCTCCCAACTTCTTGTACGCATATCTGTTCTTCTTGATCTCCAAGGCCTCTTGCACCGCCTTGTTCAAGTCGCCCAAGTCCTGGGCCATTAATAACTTCCTCATATTTTTCTACGTCAATTAAATGCACATTTCTTACTACGCAAAGTTATAAAGAAACTTCATTCCGTTTATGTACAAAAGTATGAAAAAAGAGGAGCGCCACAATAGGTATAACAATTTTTAAAATTCATTTACTTTTTTCATCAATCGACAATCATCCAATGATCCTATTCTGTTAGGGAGAAAACATTTGTATGGATACACCTAGCATATGGGAGCCATATCCAAAAAGGGACCACCTAATATGGCAGTCCCTTTTACTCATGCTCGGATTTCCCCGATAAGTGTTACTTCTTGACAATATATTTCGCATACGCGTTATTATCGCTGGTGACACGGACTAAGTAAATACCCGTCGGTTGGTCAGATATATCTATCTGGATCTTCTTGTCCGAGGTTCTGCCCTCGTAGACAAATCCACCCCCTATATTTACGATGGAAACCACCTTCTCTCCCACATCTTCTCCCAAGAGGATCGTGAGGATGCCCTCTGTCGGATTCGGGTATAGCGTAAGATTCCGCACCTCATCATCAAGTTGTTCATTCAACTCTGTGGCATATTGCTCCCTCGAATTTATATCACCAAGATAATCATACTGATCCTCGCAAGATATGAATTCAGTCCTGAAGTTAGCGTTTTTGGTTCTAAAGCCATCACGGAGATGAATGTATTTACCGCTTCTGAAGACCACATCGCAGTTTTCCAGCGAGCTTCGACCAATTAGATCGTACATAGCTTCCAACACGATGTCGCTTCTCCTGTCATATTTAATTTCCTCCATACCGTTTAAGTCATAACGGCAATAGATGAAATCACTTTCGCTCGAGTAGAATTGAGGAGCTTCAAAAGAATCCGGCCGCGCCAAGCGATCCTCCACTTTCGACCAACCATCATTGTCTTTCGCATATATAAAGGCCTCCTCCATCGACACGTTCTTGTCTCCGTTCGCGTCAATGTATGAGTCTAAAGTCTCTCCCTCAAATGATACACCAACCAACGCATCGAAGAATTTCCGGAAGAAATGGCTAAATTCACCATTGAGACTCCAAGAAGATTTAGACGCGGAGGTAGCAGTGACAATTGTTCTGTTATCCCCCTTCAACTCACTAAGAAAGCCACCACTATAACACTGTGCGAAGAAGATATTAGTATATTTGAAGGTGAGGCCATCCAAAAAGTTCTTGAATTGACGCGGATTCACGTTTTGGGTGGTGAGGGGTTTCCACAAGCAAATCTGATTCTGGCTTCTTGACCCATGATCTGTGACGAAGATCCACAACGTATTAATATCCTTGATGTTAGCAAGAGAGTCGAAAGTGTTCCGCAAGTCCGCCCAAGTGGCAGGTTTATCAATATCGTCGGTACCATCCCCATTCAAATCTTTCGGAGCATCCACAAAATAGAAACGATACCCTCCGGATTCTGTTATTTTTACCTCAGGTGAATAGGAAGTGGGAGAAACGGAATCCTTTTCACTTCGGAATAACGTCTCTTGGTCTGTACTCTTGCCATCTGCCATCAACACCGTGATATTTGAGGCAGGTATACCCACCACATCCGTATAATACTGGTACACTAACGAGCAATCGTTCCAATATTGATTGTAATTGTAAAGAGGGGTATCTCCTCCGCTGATAATTATGGCATGGTCGTTAGGAGCAGACTTCCCCGACTTCCCAAAAACGCTTGGAGAGACGAAGTGGTACGGAGATGTAAAACTTCCTCTCCTGAACGTATTAGTTCCTCCTTCAGCGTCAATCTGAGCCATTGACACATCCGCAAATAGGATGAGCATCACGGAGATGGAAAAGATATGTTTTAAATTTTTCATGCTCAATTATTTTTGTAGTGATTCAACTTTCGCTTTCAACGCTTCGTTCTCTTTCTCCAATTGGATCAGGTGCAAAGTGAGTTCCTCCACCTTCTCGAGCAGGAGGTTGCTCATCTCCGACACGCTCATGCCGTTTTGGGAGATCTCAGCGGCGGACGGGATGCCTGGGAGGTGCTTGTTCTCTTTCACGTAGCTCTCCACCTCCTTCAATGACTTGAGGTTGTAGTTCTCCTCGAACACATAGTCGGCCGCGTTGTTGAGATCCACACGGATGTCCTTGGCTTTGAGTTGGTTAACGTTCATGTTGTCTGTCGTGAGCTTGGAGACCTCTATCTCGTCGTGGCAGGTGATCTTGCCGTTCACCGTGAGGTCGTTGTCCATAAAGACGGAGCCGATGTAGAAGCGGTAGCTGTTGCCGCGGAAGTTGAGAGGCGAGTATCCGCCCATCTCGTCGGACGTGATGGTGTTGGTCGGGACCTCCCCATCGATGTTGACCACCCTGTCGAAGTGGATGCTGGTGCCCGGGGAAGTGAGCAGGAGCAACATCTCGTCGGAGACGTCCAATACGGTTCTACCCTTCACATATAGTTTGTTGATGTCGCTGCTGGGTTGCTCGCCGATGGCCACGTTGCCCTTGAAGAACGCGTTGCCGTAGCGGAACTTGTAGTCGGACGCGTTGAAGTGCAGGGAGGTGAGGTTGCCTTGCACCTTCGACTCTATCGTGTTGACGGACTTCTCCAGATCCCTGTCGCTTGTCTGGCTGATCGCTATGCCGGAGTTGCCGGTGGTCTGCACGTGGAAGGAAGCGTTGGTGACGTTGAAGTTGATGTTGCCCTCGAACCATGTGTCTCCCTTGACGTACAGTTTCTTCGTGTCGAGCGGCTCGGTGCCGATTCCCACGTTACCGTTCCTGAAAGCGAACTTGGAAGCCTCGAAGCTGAGGCCGAATTTCGAGTCGTTGTACCCTGTCGTGTGGATGACGCTTCCGCTTCCGTCCGCCTCGTCCTCGAAGTCGAGCTGGTGGTAAAGCGCTGTCCTGACCGAAAGTCCACCATATAGGGCCGACTTCCCACTAACACTCAATGTTTCAAACGATTCGGCGTTCGCCGCAGACACTGATAGAGCAATACCCATTGCCGCTACCCCAAATTTTGTAAGATTCATAATCCTCTTTGTTTTTAATTATATAAAAAAGTATTAATAATGATACTATTGCATACCGACTAAGCATGCTTGCCTTACGTGATGTCCTGATACGGATAGATGTGCCGCTTTAGGTTTTATGCTACACGATAACACTTTATAACATACACAATCATTCCACTTGAAATGACGTAACACTGATAAACTTACATGTGTCGGGTAATGGTTTTCTAATCCATTCTCAGCGAAGATACTATTTATACTTTTGAGGAATTGAGGATAAAATACCCAATGCCTGTATAATATCGATTCCACACTTTTTTCTTGCCTATGTTTCTGTCTGTCAAAGGCAATCAGTGAGGTGCGATCCGTTTGACGAATGTGGTCTGTGTGCGGGTATTTTTACGAAGTGTCTAGAGTACAGAAATAGATGTTTATCGGGGAAATGCCTGTTTGAAAAAGCAAAAACTGTGCCAAAGCACACCGTTCGCCGCAACACCCCACTTTTTTTTGATGAATCTATATGAAAAGAATCGGCCGACTATCCAATAGCCGACCGATTCCCGTAAAATAGACTAACAAATAACAAACTACTTTTTATTCCTCTGTCCAGTTTTCCCAGTTCTTGTACTTACCGGACCATCTACCCTGAGCTCCTACGATATTACCGCTCATGAACTCACCGTTAGGAGTGGTGAAGTCATCTTTTCTGAATGATTCACGTCCGATGTGCCAACGCATCCATGCACAAGTGGCCGCATGTCCCGTCCAAGGACCTGAACCGTGTCCGTATCCGCCTTCACCCTGGTCTGGTCCGCCCGTCAGCATGACAAGGCAGGCAGGGCAAGATACGCCGTTGTTGTAGTCGCCTTCCGCATTTGGACGCTCCATTCCGGCCTCACCGTAAACGATGGCGATAGGTTTGCCGTCCTTCATCTTACCCATAGCGGAATGGTTCAAGTCGCCACTGTTGTTCAGACACGCCGTGTAGACGCGGGAGTCCCTCAACCATGCTTGCTCTGACTCCAAACCTCCCATGGAGTGTCCGGCGCAGCCGACGCGGTCCATGATGAGCTTGTCGTAGAATTTGCTGTTTGGATTGCTGTTCTCCTTCTCCAACCAGTTGATCGCGGCGATCGCCGGATCTCCGCTACCTGGAGACTCCTTCAACTCCAACACGACGAATCCGTGGGAAACCAAACGGTTGATCATGTTCGGATAGTTACCTGGCTTCTCACCTCCACCAGGACCCCAGATGATGACGCCATGCTTCACGTTCGGGTCATTGGAGAGTTGGGAAGGATAGTTCAGGAAGCATTGTCCGTCAGGACCCGTGTAGCGGTCTGTTTGCACTTGGCATTGTCCGTTATAGTTCGGATTATCGCCTGAGAGGAACACCTTGACGGTTGGCTCCTCCTGTTGCTGTTGCTCCTCTTCCTCCACAAAATCGACCTGTTTTACGTCAGATGTCTTGTAGAACTCTTCGGTACCGTCCGTTTTGAGGACACGCATTTTGTAAGTTGTTTGGGCGGATACTCCAACTGAGAATAATCCGGCTGCTAAAAGGATAAAAATCTTTTTCATTTCCTTATTACTTTAATAGTGGTGGTGTTTAATTGAATGAGATAGACGCCTTGAGGCTGTCCTTTGAGACTAATTTCCAGGGAACCCTCTTCCGAGGTCCTGTACTCCTGGAGGAACTGTCCACTGACGGTGTAGAGCTTCACCTGAAGGGATGGCTCGAATCCGGTCATCCGAACGCCCTCTTCCGTTACGAAAAGGTATCCCATTTTCCCCTGTGTCGTCACTACTCCTGTTGGATCTGACTCTGCAAAGTAATACTTCGCGACTTTCCCTAACGGGAACTCCGCACTGGCGATGTTTGTTTTCACGACGAGATTGGCTTCACTATATGTCAGGACGGGTTTGTCGCCCAAATCATAGCAAGTCTTCTCTGTTTCCTGAGAATTCTCTTTGTTTTGCTCGACTATTAACACTTCGGCATTCGCCGCCATTGTTAATGCAAGTAGCGTCAATGAAGAGAAAGCTCGTCTAAAAAAGAATACTTTCTTCATGGTTTTTACTTATTAATGGTGTTTTAAATGTAAGGTCAATGCGTTGTTGCAATAGTTTTTTAGCATCCTCTGATGTCTAAATGGCGGAAATACATTTCTTCCATTTCTCCTTTCTGTTGTTCCCCGAACGAAATGTGGAAATCCGCTTGGTTTTTGGTTTTTGCCGAAAATGCTCTTCGGCGGTTTTCAATGGTTCTCCCTAATTGAAGTGTAATAACAAAAATTTAATGTTAATGTTATTAGATGTTTGGTTTTTAGTTTATGGTGCCCACCCTCGTATTCCGCAGATGGACGCGACAAAAGTAGAAAAGTTTTCTTAACAACAAAAAAAAATTACTAAAAAAATATCTGTTCACAGAATAATACATTCATCTTTCTGAGGAATATAACCATTTTACTGAAATATGATCTTATGGTTACACTTACTTTCTATTTCAAATAAATGCATTAATTTTGTTTCAACATATAACCATACTGAATCAGCATGAAACAGTTTAGCACTTTACAAAAGATACGCGGTATCATCCTCTTCTACATGGTAGCGTTGGTCGTGGCGGGAGCGACGGCTTTCCCTGTCGAGACCGAATTGAATATACTGTGTTCCCTGCTGGGTATCAACGAAGAAACGGTAAACAATTTCCCTTCCGTGTTCGGATTCGTTTATAGCATAAAGGGAAGCATTACAGAGATGAACCAAAGCGCCCCGCAACTGGCATATGGCTACGATTGGCTGGCCTTCGCCCATCTGGTGATCGCACTGATGTTCATCGGTCCGCTCCGTGACCCAATCCGCAACAAGTGGGTCATCCAATGGGGCATGATCGCTTGCGTGGCGATCCTTCCGCTGGCTTTCATCTGCGGCCCCATCAGAGAGATTCCTATTCTTTGGACTCTCATCGATTGCTCGTTCGGCGTCTTCGGCATTATCCCGCTCATATTTTGCATGAAACTCATTAACCGATTGGAGAAGGAGCAACAACGCACAGAATAAAAAGTACAAAAGATGAAGAGACAGGAGACTCAACCCACCATCAGCGTCGGCATTCTGCGGAGCAAAGTAATCCGTTTCACCCTCCACGGAGATTTCCGCATCAACGGCAACGGCTCTGTGGTGACAGGCGACCAAACGGTTTCCGTTCAAGATGGTAAGATATTATACAACAATGATTTATATGACGAGATAATCTTCTCTCCTTCCTTTACGACAGATAGTTTCGACCTCTTGGATGTGGTCATCGGTATCCACTTTCACTGGGAGAGGAAGGAGACACAACGCTTCAACGGTTCGCTGAAGTTCATCGTGATCGACGATGAGGTGCAGGCGATTGATATCGTTCCGACAGAGGATTACCTCACGAGCGTCATCTCCTCCGAGATGAGCGCCACCTCCTCGTTAGAGTTGCTCAAGGCGCATGCCGTGATATCCCGCAGCTGGCTGCTGAACAAGTTGGAGAACAAGGAGACGGAGAACCATGCCGCCTCGATGGTGGTGACGGACGAGCGGATCATACGCTGGTACGACCACCAGGACCATACGCTCTTCGATGTCTGCGCCGACGACCATTGCCAGCGCTACCAAGGCATCACCAAGGTGAGTACGCAAGCGGTGAGGGAGGCTATCAAGGCCACCTTCGGCGAGGTGCTGACCTACGACGGGAAGATCTGCGACGCCCGTTTCTACAAGGCGTGTGGCGGCGCTACCGAGCTCTTCGAGAACTGCTGGGAGGAGGTGCATCACCCCTACCTGCTCCCCGTGGCGGATACTGCGGAAGAAAAGCTGCCGGACCTCACCCAAGAGGCGGTGGCGAGGAAATGGATCCTCTCTTCACCGGAGGCCTACTGCAACACACAGAATAAAACGGTCCTTTCGCAAGTGCTCAATAACTACGACCAGGAGACGCCCGACTTCTACCGTTGGAAGGTGGACTATTCCCAAGCGGAGCTCTCCTCCCTGGTGAAGGAGAAGACGGGCATCGACTTCGGAAAAATCATAGACTTGGTACCATTGAAACGAGGCGCCTCCGCCCGAATCATCGAACTGAAAATTGTGGGGGAGAAACGGACGATGGTGATCGGGAAGGAACTGGAGATCCGAAAAGCGCTATCCACCAGCCATTTATATAGTTCCGCCTTTATCGTGGACAAGGAAGAGCGGGAGGGTACCCTCCACTTCGTATTGCGTGGTGCGGGATGGGGACATGGTGTGGGCCTCTGCCAGATCGGTGCGGCCGTGATGGCGAGCCAAGGCATCGGCTATCGTTCCATATTGTCGCACTATTATCCACATTCCAGTTTGACGAAGAGGTATTAACCACTCATGAAGACCCCTGTATGCAAAAGGACCTGACCCAAGGAGGAGTATTCAAGACACTGGTCTCCTTCTCCGCACCATTTTTGTTGGCTTATTTCCTCCAGACATTCTATGGTTTGGCGGATCTCTTCATCATCGGGCAATATACGGGTGCGCCGGAGATCACAGCCGTAGCGGTCGGTAGCCAGGTGATGCACATGCTGACGGTGATGGTGGTCGGGCTGGCCATGGGCACCACCGTGATGATTGGCCGCGCGGTGGGAGGGAAAGACTATAACACCGTGGGACGAACCATCGGCAACTCCATTGTGCTTTTCGGCATATTGTCCATGGTCGCCTGTCTGGCCTTGCTCACTTTTGTCGATGACATCGTCTCGCTGATGTCCACCCCACCAGAATCCGTGGAGCAGACACGTCGCTACCTGACCATCTGTTTCGTGGGGGTACCATTGATCGTGGCCTACAATATCATCTCCTCCATATTCAGGGGATTGGGCGATTCGAAGTCGCCGATGTACTTCGTGGCGATCGCCTGCGTCATGAATGTGCTGTTGGACTTCCTTCTCGTTGGTGTGATGGGCATGAAGGCGGAGGGAGCCGCCTACGCGACTGTCATCGCACAATTATGCAGTGTGCTCTTTTCGGCGGGATGGATCAGGCGGAACAAAGGCATGTTCCATTTCGGGATAGGTATGCTGAGGGTGGAGGGCCGACCCATGAGGAACATACTACAAATCGGGCTACCCATCTCCCTGCAGGACGGTTTCATCCAAGTCTCCTTCATCGTCATCACGGTCATCGCCAACCGGCGGGGTGTGGAGGTGGCCGCCGCCGTCGGTATCGTGGAGAAGATCATCTGCATCCTCTTCCTCGTGCCGTCCAGCATGCTCTCCGCCATATCCGCCATAGCGGCGCAGAACATCGGAGCGGGCAAGCCGGAAAGGGCGCACGCCACGTTGCGTTTAGGCATATTCGTCTGTCTGGCATACGGATTCCTCTTCTCCTCCGTGCTCCAGCCGACATCCGATTCCGTCATCTCATGGTTCACGGACGATTCGAACGTGATACTCTTCGGAGGACAATACTTGCGGCCCTACTCGACAGACTGTGCTTTGGCGGGCGTCCATTTCTGTTTCAGCGGCTATTTCTGTGCCTGCGGGATGTCCATCGTCTCCTTCATCCACAACCTGCTTTCCATCGTCTTGATACGCATTCCAGGCTCCTACTACGCCTCCATCTGGTACCCCGACAGCCTCACACCGATGGGCATGGCGGCCCCGTTAGGTTCGCTGCTCTCCGTGGCGATCTGCGTAGGCGTGTATATCTACCAAAAGAAAAAAAATAAGCGTTGACGCCACTGTTATCGGCGACAAACCAACGATCTACCCCCACGTGATATCCAGGGAGCCTAAATAACCATTATTCTTCAGCTATCCAATTCATGTTCTTCGCCATTTCCGTCAACTGCTCCACCTCTTCAATCCAAATTTTGCTGCAGGCATCACTCGGCATTCTCCAATCTCCCCGAGGGGACAAGTTGACGCTTCCGACCTTCGGTCCGTCCGGCATACAACTCCGCTTAAACTGTTGTGCGAAGAAGCGCCAGTAGAACGTGCGCATCCACTTCAATATCGTAGCATCGTCATATTTGCCTTCGAACGCCTTATGGGCCATGAAGAAGATCTTTGTCGGCGAGAATCCGAAGCGGAGGGTGTAGTAGATGAAGAAATCGTGAAGTTCATACGGGCCGACCAAATCCTCTGTCTTTTGCGCAATCTCTCCTTTGTCGTCGGCAGGAAGCAGTTCAGGACTGACAGGCGTATCGCAGACATCCAACAACGTCTCCTTTGCGGCTTCGTCCATCTCATAGAGAGCGGCGTATTTCACCAGATATCTCACCAATGTCTTTGGAATCGACGTGTTGACAGCATACATGCTCATATGGTCGCCGTTGTAGGTCGCCCAACCCAGCACCAGTTCCGACAGATCACCCGTTCCCACCACCAATCCACCGATCTTATTGGCATAATCCATCAATATTTGCGTCCGCTCGCGGGCCTGCGTATTCTCGTAGCTGACATCAAGGACGGAGAGATCATGGTCAATATCCTTCAGATGTTGCAAGCAGGCTGGCTTGATATCCACCTCCTTGATGGAGACACCCAGACTCTTCATCATATTGAGTGAATTACGGTAGGTGCGACCGGTGGTACCGAAACCAGGCATAGTTATGCCTACGATGTTTTCGCGCGGAAGGCCCAGTTTATCGAATGTCTTCACCATCACGAGCAAGGCAAGAGTAGAGTCAAGACCTCCACTGATTCCGACAACCGCTTTTTTGATGCCAGTGTGGAACAGACGCGTTGCCAATCCGCCCACCTGGATGGAGAATATTTCGTTGCAACGAGTCTTCATCTCCTCCTCTGGCGGGACGAACGGATGAGGTGCGAAGGTGCGGGTCACATCCGACGGACTGCAATATATCTTATTCACACCAAGGTCATTGAGTGTGATGATTTCCAACTCATTCTTCTTGTTAGGGTTCTGATTACCGATGATGAAAGCGGAGTTGCGCAGACGGTCAGCCTGCAATCGCTGAACATCGATGTCGGCGATGGTGAGCTGCTCCTTGAAGGAGAACCTTTCCGAGGTTGCCAACAAGCTACCGTTTTCAGCAATGATCGCAGTGCCAGAGAAGACAAGGTCGGTGCTACTTTCACCAAATCCCGATCCAGTATAGATATATGCGCACACATTCGTCGCAGACTTCTGCTTTACCAATTGGCGACGGTAAGCCTCCTTGCCGATCAGTTCATCGCTGGCAGAGAGATTGAAAATGATTTCCGCACCAGCCAGACACATCTCGTCACTTGGAGATGCCGGCATCCACAAATCTTCGCAAATCTCCACGCCGAACTTTACTCCGTCGACCTCAAAGATTCGCCTCTTCTCTCCGAATCCAGGCGTGAACCAGCGTTTCTCGTAAAACTCATTATTGCTCGGCAGATAGTGCTTATCCACCTCCGCATGAAGGAACTGGTCGCCTGAACCAGCCACAAAAGCCGCATTGTAAAGCTTGCCGTCACGATAGCATGGCGCTCCCACAAGGGCATAAATACCATTTTTGCATGCCGCATCATTCACCCTGCAAAGTTCCCTTTTCGTCTCCTCAATCAACGTGCGTTGAAAAAACAAGTCGGCGCAAGTATAGCCAGTAAGACAGAGTTCCGGGAAACACACGATCTTCACATTCTCACGAGCAGCTTGCTCTATCAACGCAATGATTCTGTCGGCATTCACCTTGGGGTTAGCAATCTCCACCACGGGGATGGCACTGGCGACGCGGACGAATCCAATTTCTTCTTTTTTCATATCAAATAAATTTTTCATTTTCAGCGAAAGGGAAATATCCATTCAATCTCACCGAAAAGCAATGGCAAGTTACAAAAATTATTGAGACACATCACCCAAGAGGTCGGAAATATTCAACCATAAGTATTATAAACACAAATGTTCGTTTTCGAGACGTCCGAATTAACAGATCATGCGCTTTCCAGCTATAAAAATTACAATCCTTCACCACACAACCTATAAATGACGATTACCCGACAAAAAATCAGTATTTATAGTGATTTACCGAGGAAATGGAACAATCTACTTTTACACTTGAAAAAAAAGAGGTGACATAAGATCAAAAGACGTTGATATTCAACGGATAGGGTTCAAAGCGGCATCAACATTCGACAGTAAAAAGCCATCTCAATATGCAAACGCATGAGAATAGATAAACTTAAAATATAAACAAAATGAAATCAGCAATTAAGATTTTTTTTCTAGTTATCGCCTACTTGGCTCTATTTATACTCGGAGCGACAAGCGGGTTAATCCACCCAATGTGCTATGCATATATTGGCGCAATATTACCTTTAATTTCCGCACTAATCTATCTACAGGCATCAACCATAGTCCGCGGTTTCGGAGTAGCAACCATTCTCAACGGATTCATCCTTATCATGTGCTTGGCAGCGGGTGAAGCCGACACTTTCTTCACGATAGGCATAATTCTTCTGACGGCATTAGCCGAAATAATCAGATACTGCTGTAAATACGATACCCTGAAAGGTGTTCGCTGGAGCTTCATTCCATTTGCCTATTCTTTCTTCGCATACACCGCACACTGGTGGACTGACACAGAAGGTTCACTAGCGGCTGCCGTAGAAGAAATGCCAGCAGGATATGACCAACTGATGAAGCCAGTGATCGAAAACACCCCGATGATGATTTTTGTGCTACTGCTGACTATTCCAACGTCTATATTCGCCATGCGATTGGCAGAGCGCATCCTAAAAAATAGAACATCGAATTTAAGGTAACCACAACAACTAACAGCATTGGTATTCCTAAACAAGTTATTCAAGAACATACGGAAACGTAATATGTATTTAACACTTAACCATTCAACAAAAACATTATGGAAAGAAACATAAGCAAAGCATCTTTTATGTGGGTAGTCATCATGGCAGGTTTCGCCATGCATATGTTAGCTGACATACTACCAGCCTTTTGGGGCGCCAACATCGCAATGCCCGACGCAACAGGAGAAGTCTCCGTTGGGATGATCGCCTTCATGATTTTCATCTCCTTTCTCATGCCTATGTGCGGTCTGCTTTGCATGCAGTTCCGTTCGAGCAAGACAATGTGTCTCATCAACCTCATACTGGCATCCATCATGATGGTTTTCAATATCTTACACGCAATAGAACTCATCGAGGAATTTAATCCTGTCCAGTTGATGATCCACCCTGCGATGATTGTCGCAGGCATCTATCTATTCCTCTTCTCACGCAATGAGATGAGGAACCATAAAGCAGAAAAGTAATTCGCCATGATGATGGCATTGGACAGTAGATCCATAACACAACATAAAAGTACATAACAAACAGATAAATAATCAAATAGCACTGAGCAAAAGAGAAAGGAAAATGGGAAATCGACAGAAAACAAATAAAAGGTTATTAACGATGATGCTGGCAGGTTTGGCGATCACAAGTTCCTACGCACAAGAGCAAGGGGATTTGGAGGATATACCAGACTTCGAATTGGAGGAATACACGATAGTGGGTCGCAATGAGATCCGTGAAATGCGGGAGGCGACCATGCCAATCTCCGTCATATCCGTCAAACAACTGGAAGGCACCAGCACCAACATCAACGATGCGTTGTCGCGCACGACAGGCATAACGGTACGTAACACAGGAGGTGTGGGTAGCGCCTCGAGAATCTCCGTCCGCGGACTGGAAGGCAAACGAATGGGTATCTACATCGACGAGGCCGCCATCGGACAACTCAGCGACTATATGTCGCTCAACGATGTGCCTACAGATATGATTGATCGCATCGAGATCTACAAGGGCATCGTGCCTTACCGCTTCGGAGGCTCAGCATTGGGCGGGGCGGTCAATGTCGTCACGAAGGAGTATCCGCCAGTCTATTTGGACGCCAGCTACGAGATAGCCTCTTTCAACACCCATAAACTCAATTCCGCCTTCAAACGCAACAACAAGAAGACGGGGCTTCAGTTCGGGTTGGGCGGCGTGCTCACCTATTCCGACAACAACTATGAAATGGAGCTCCCGAACCTGGACAACCGAGTGGTGAAGCGTGACCACGACCGATTCAAGAAGGCCATGGTCGGCGGTTCGCTCAAGGCCACCAAATGGTACTTCGACGAGGTGAAATTGGAACTCGTCTGCACTGCCACAAACGCTGAGATCCAGGGTATCGATTTCGATATCAGAGAAGCCTACACCCATGGGAAAGCGGCTATCACTGCGCTCTCCCTCAAACGGGATAATTTCATTGCGAAGGGACTCGACTTCGATTTCGACGCCTGCTACAGCTACGGACAGAACGGACTCTATGATGCCGCTCCCTACCGTTACGATTGGGATGGCAACCGTTACAACGCAGTCTCCGCCTATGGGGGCGAACAGGGTAACTACGCATCTGACTCGGACAACCGCACGCACGATTTCACCTCCAAACTGAATCTGAATTATCTTTTGAGCAAGCATAGCACGTTCAACCTCAACCTATATGGCACCCATACCAAACAAAAACCCGAGAATGAGTTGATGGACCTCTCCTTCGGCTACCAAACCAATTTTCCAAGCCACATGTCTAGCTTCACGATTGGTTTCTCGTACGACCTGACACTACTCGACGGCAAGTTCATGAGCGCCACCACCATCAAGAATTTCAACTACTCCTCCCAGACCAAGGTGTTGGAGCAAACCTTCATCAACAAACCCATAGATATCAGCCTCAACCGCAACTATTGGGGAGGAAGCGAGTCATTGCGCTATAAATTCACCAAGCATATGCTAGCCAAAGCATCCTTCAGTTCCGAGGTGAGGATTCCCACATCAGAAGAATTGGTGGGTAATGGCTACTCCATTCTACCTTCCACCGACCTCAAACCAGAACGCTGCAACGGACTCAACGCTGGGTTGCTTTATCATAAATACAACAAATATGGATTCATTGAGATCGAAGGTAACTATTTCCTGAATGAACTGAAGGAGATGATCCGTTATCAGGCAGATATGATCCCTTGCATGGCCCGCTACGCCAACTTCGGCACGGTACGTACCAAGGGCGTGGAACTGGAATTCAAGGGAGATGTCTCAAAAGTGCTTTACCTCTACGCCAATGCCACTTACCAAGACCTCCGCGACCGCAGGGAACACGAGACAGGCTCGTCGGCCGAAAACCCAACCTACAACAAGAGGATGCCTAACATCCCTTATCTGCTTGGCAATCTCGGGTTTGAACTGCACAAAGAAAACCTCTTCGGTGGCAAAGGACAAAACAGCCGCTTCTTAACGGACGTTTCCTATATCCATGAATATTTCTACGACTTCGAGATGAGCAAATACCAAGAGCGGAAAATCCCCACTTCACTCACTTTCGACGCAGGGATCGAACATAGTTTCCGAAAAGATAGCTGGACGCTCTCCTTCAAGGTTAAAAACCTAACGGATAGGAAAGTATACTCGGACCTCAACCGTCCGCTTCCGGGAAGGAATTTCTCCTTCAAGATACGATATGTGATGAAATAAACGATTGACAATGAATGATGTACAATTAACAATATAAACAGATGAAAATTAAGTATTTATTTTTAGCAGCAGCCCTTGCAACTATTTTTACGGGTTGCAAAGAGGATGAGGATGACAATACGCAGTCGGCTGCAGGAAAGATTCTTTTCTCCACCACAGTGACCAATCCATCGGGTGATAGCGGAAGTGGTTACTTACAAGCTATCAGCAACTTCGGTGGTGGCGTCAACTACGACAACAAGAACGCTATTCCGCTCGGATTTGGTTCCTACCCTTGCGTCTGCCCAAGTGGCAACATCTACGTCTTCCCCGATTATATGGGAGGCACTGAACTGAAACTGAAACGTTATGTGCTGAATAGTTCGAATCAGCTCGAACTGCAAGGGTCGATGACACTTCCTGCCAATTCAAGTGCAGCCATCGTCGTGGAAGCCAACTCGGAGAAAGCTTACGTATGTTGCCAAAGTCTCGATTTGATCATCGCCTTCAACCCTAAGACCATGAAGGAGATTTCCAGAATCGATGTTTCTTCACTCCGCAACGAAGGTGTCTCCGCCTATCCAGGTGCACTATACATCCGTGACAACATTCTCTATGTGGCTTTGGAACAATACAACTCACAATGGATGCCTGTTGAAAATGCTATCGAAATGGCACTCTACAACGTGTCGGACGATAGTTTCATCAAGAGAATCCGCAACACCTCGCTTGGCATCTGCGGACCAACCCGTCCGATCGACAACCAATCCATCTTCGAGGATGAGAATGGTGATATCTACATTAGCTGTATAGGCTCATTCGGATACATTCCTGGATTGGATGCGGGTATAGCACGTATCAAGAAGGGCGAGACAGACTTCGACCCAAGCTACACGTTCAACCTAACCAACACCCAAGTGGAGGGTCTGTCATGCGGTCACCTCGACGTCTTGGCGAAGTGCCAATACACATCCAACGGCATACTCTATGCCTACGGATATGCGATAGGCCTTGACCCTACCAACACCAACACGTACACCGCTCGTACGGGCGCTCCCGTGATTGTGGACCTCTACAACAAGACTATCAAAGAGATCAAGGGTCTTCCCCACTCCAACGGACATGGCATCGCTATGGGTATCCACAAAGGTAAGATCGTCTACGGTTCCGCCAACGACGCCTATAACGGATTCAGCACATACGATCCTCAAACAGGAGAGATTGAGACGAAGGTGATAACGGTCACCGGATTCCCTTCTTTCTTCTATAGTTTCGAGAAATAATAGTCCAAAAAAGAATCTATAATACGTTTAGCAGGGAAAGCCTGGGGACGCAAAACCGTTCCCAGGTTTTTTGTTATGGGTACGCTTATGGTGTGTGTTGAGAATTTTTGCAATCCAGTTGCATAAAAAAAATTGTATGTTTGTTGCGTAAAACAAGAACGATATGGATATGTTCATAATATCATTGCTGATTCCTTTAGCAGGAACGATTTTGGGTTCCTCATTTGTGTTTTTCATGAAGAACGAATTGCCCGAACGGTTACAAAAGGTTTTATTGGGTTTCGCTTCAGGCGTGATGGTGGCGGCATCTGTCTGGTCGTTGATCATTCCCGCAATGGATATGGGCGACGTGTGGCAGGTGACCATCGGGCTATTAGGCGGCTTCGCCTTTTTGCTTCTCATTGACTATATCACGCCCCATCTCCATCCCAAAGGAGAGCAGGAAGGTCCACGTAGCCGCTTGTCCCGGACAACGATGCTGGCATTGGCGGTCACGATACATAATTTCCCGGAAGGAATGGCGGTCGGCGTAGCTATCGCGGGAACCATCTCGTCTGATTTTAGCGTAGCAGGAGCATTAGCGCTCTCGATAGGCATCGCCATCCAAAACATTCCAGAAGGCGCGATCATCTCCATGCCACTCCGTAATGAGGGGAACAGTCGTCTCAAATCATTTGCCATAGGCAGTCTGAGCGGTGTGGTCGAACCAATTGGGGGAATGTTAGTCATTTTACTTGCCTCGACCGTCACAATCGTAATGCCCTATTTGCTCCCCTTTGCCGCAGGTGCCATGCTTTACGTGGTGGTCGAAGAGCTGATTCCGGAAGCGTCGCAAGGGAATCACTCCAATGTCGGAACAATAGGGTTCGCATTGGGTTTTGCCATGATGATGGTGTTGGATGTGGTGATGGGATGAAAAGGACACAAAAAAGTCACGCTTCACAACGTGACTTTTCCCCCTTTTATCTTTATTATGATTTACACAATAAACAAAACGAAAAATTGTATTATTTAATTTTCTTATATGAATATTTGGCTAAAGTTCCTAATTCTTCCTCTATACGAATCAATTGATTGTATTTGGCCATACGATCGGTTCTTGAAAGTGAACCGGTCTTGATCTGACCTGAGTTTGTGGCAACTGCAATATCGGCAATGGTGGTGTCTTCCGTCTCTCCAGAACGATGTGAAGTAACCGTGGTGTAGCCATGACGATGAGCCATCTCTATGGCATCGAGAGTTTCTGTCAACGAACCGATTTGGTTAACCTTGATCAAGATAGAATTAGCTGCACCCATAGCAATACCCTTTTGCAGGAATTTAACATTGGTCACGAACAAATCATCGCCAACTAATTGACAGCGGTCTCCAATACGTTTCGTGAGTTCCACCCAATTGTCCCAGTCATTCTCATCAAGACCATCCTCGATGGAGTCAATAGGATATTTGCTGATAAGCTGCTCAAGGTAACTGATTTGTTCCTCTGCACTCAGTTTTTTTCCGTTTGGATCCTTCTGCTTGCCATTTTTAAGTTGTTTGTAGTCGTAGAAGTATTTGCCGTTCTCCACCACAGCAAATTCACTTGCCGCGCAATCCATCGCTATTTTCACATCCTTGCCTGGTTCGTAACCAGCGTCCTTTATGGCTTGGCAGATGGAATCAAGCGCATCCTCAATTCCATCAAGGTTAGGTGCAAAACCGCCTTCGTCACCCACTGCAGTAGATAGACCACGTTTTTTAAGCAGTTTGGCAAGATTGTGGAATACCTCAGCCCCGATTCTAACTGCCTCCTTCAAACTGCTTGCGCCTATAGGACGAATCATGAACTCTTGGAATGCGATTGGTGCATCGGAATGTGCGCCTCCATTGATGATGTTCATCATTGGCACAGGCAATGTATAAGCATTCACACCACCAATGTAACGATACAAAGGCATATTCAATGCTTTTGCAGCTGTCTGAGCCACAGCGAGAGAAACACCCAAAATAGCATTTGCTCCGAGTTTGCTCTTGGTAGGAGTACCATCGAGATCGAGCATCTTCTGATCAATCGCACGCTGTTGGAAAACACATTCTCCCACAAGGGCTGGGGCAATCACATTATTCACGTTAGCCACAGCCTTTAACGTACCTTTTCCTAAGTATCTGTTTTTGTCTCCATCTCGGAGTTCTAGGGCTTCGTTCTCACCCGTACTGGCACCCGATGGCACTGCAGCTCTGCCCATTACTCCATTTTCAAGTGTTACATCAACCTCTACCGTTGGATTGCCGCGGGAGTCAAGTATCTCACGACCTACAATTTTTTTGATTTTCATTTTGCCTTTTTGTTTAAAATTAAAGTTCGAACTATCTGTTTTTATTTTTGTATGGCAAAACTAACATTGATCAAATGGCTGGTCAATCGCCCGAAATAGTGATTTTATAGCCTATTTAATGACTAATTGTGGGGAATATTATAATATAATTTAACAAAACAGCCTGTTATTCAATTAATTACAAAAAATCATATATGGTGGTACCCGTAAATTTGTTCCGATTTTCATATTGCACACCATGTAGACGCACGGCCGTGCGTCTACTACGTCACCCAACAACCAACCAGCCAAAATACCTAAGACTGGGGATTCAAACCAAAGGAAAAGACAATTAATAGGGATTGTACAATCCTTTGCGAAGGCGCATTTTTGCAGTGTTCAAAAACGTACAACGTTCAGAGCGGATGCAAAGGAAAAAAGATGACATAGGAAGGTGCGTTGAGAAAGAGGCAAAGAAAATTTTTCTCAAAAAGGGTTATGCGAAAACATCGATGCGTGAGATCGCAGAGAAATCGGGCGTCGGGTTGAGCAACATCTACAATTACTATGTAAGCAAAGATGACCTTTTTTGCTCCATTGTCGCCCCTGTGGTCAACGAATTCAAGGGAATGCTCGATAGTTACCACAATTCGCAGGACGTTGACTTCACGCAGCAATGGGTGCCTGGCATGGCTGAAAAGACTGCAGCTGAATATAGTTGCATCATGCAGAAATACAGGGATCTGCTGAATTTGTTGCTGTTCAAATCGGCAGGTTCCTCGTTGGCAAATTTCAAAGAAGAGTTTACCGACAAGGCAACTGAAATGATACTGAAATACATGGATGCGATGAAACAGAAATATCCTACGCTGAAATGGGACTTCTCCCCCTTCTTCATTCATATAAACGCTGTGCAGCTATTCACCCTGCTCGAGGAGATCCTCATGCACAAAATAAGCGCAAAGGATGCGGAACGAATTTTTGTTGAATATGTCAATTATCACAACAACGGATGGAAACTACTAATTTACAACGACTTACAATAATTAAACAATTGTTATTTATTTTTTGTGTTTTCATAGCAGGAAGAAGAGGCTCAGAAATGAGTCTCTTTTTTTGTGAACAATTCTGAATATTGTTCGTTTTTAAAATCGTAACTAATTAAAAATTAATAAAATATGAGCAGTAAAAACAAAAAGAAACCAAACCTTTTAAAATTGATGGACTATGCGGGTAAGTTCAAGTACTTTACCATCGGCTCCATGGTCTTTTCGGCTTTAAGCGCATGCTTGGCGCTTGTGCCATTTGTCTATATCTGGAAGATAGTGAATGAGGTGCTGACCGTGATGCCCGATTTCTCGCGAGCGGAGAATATTGAGAACTACGGATATACCGCCGTCAAGTTTGCTGTAAATGCCATGTGTGTCTATTTCTGCGCATTGGGTTGCTCCCACCTTGGGGCATTCCGCACAGTGGCCAACATACGTGAGCGATGTGTCGAAAAAATATTGCGTATGCCTTTGGGCCACATCGAGACAGAGGGCAGCGGCAAGATCCGCAAAATCATCATCGATGCTTCCGACTCGACAAGTAACTTCCTGGAGCACATTCTGCCCGACCGTACCGTGGCATTGACCACACCCGTGGCGATGATCGCCTTGCTGATGTATTTCGACTGGAAAATCGGTCTTCTTTGCATTGCGACCATTATCGTCAGTTTTCTCATTATGTTTGGGTTTATGGTGGGACCTTCGATGAAGAAAGATATCGAAACCTACAACCTTGCGCTTGAGAACATGACAAAAGAGGCTGTTGAGTATGTGCGTGGCATTCCTGTTGTGAAAACATTCGGGCAAACTGTCTTCTCGTTCAAGAAACTCAAAGATGCGATTGACACTTACGAGAACTTCTCGGTGAGCTACACAAGACGGTTTCGCATCCCAATGACCGCCTATACGGTTGTCATCAACTCATTTTTTGCCCTGCTGATAGCTGTCGCGCTCTATCATGGAAGCGATGCCTCGAACCCGGAATTCTTCTCAAACCTAATGTTCTACATTATCTTCACTCCTGTTATTGCGGTGATTTTCTTCAAGCTCATGCATTCATCGGAGGCTGATATGATTGTCGGGAATGCCATGGAGCGCATCGATTCAATCCTGAACGTCGAGGAGATTACGGACAACCAAAATCCACAGAGCCCGAAAGATTATTCGGTTGAATTTAAGGATGTTGTATTCCGATACAAAGATGCGACACGCAACGCAATCGATGGTATCTCGTTAAATATCCCATCTGGCGCACATGTGGCTTTTGTGGGACCGTCCGGCGGAGGTAAGACCACCTTGTCAAGCCTTGTGTCTCGCTTTTGGGACACCACCGAAGGTGAAATCCTGATTGGCGGCGTGGATGTGCGTAATATTCCACAAAAGGAACTTTCAAAAATCGTGTCATTCGTTTTTCAGGATAGTAAATTATTAAAAACAAGCATTTTGGATAATATCAGACTGGCTAAACCTGACGCAACGGAGAGCGAAGTGATGGAGGTGTTGGAGCGTGCCCAATGTGCCGATATCATCAATCGGTTACCGAACGGTATTCACACAATCATCGGTAGTCGTGGCACCTACCTAAGCGGTGGCGAGCAGCAACGTATCGCGATTGCACGGGTGATGTTGCGCGACACACCTATCCTGATCTTGGATGAGGCCACCGCCTTTGCCGACCCTGAGAACGAGGAGAAAATTCTTCAAGCCTTCAACGAAATGGCGAAGGGTAAGACGGTGATAAAGATTGCGCACCGACTCTCAACGGTGGTCGATGCCGATGAGATATTCCTGCTGAAAGAGGGCAAATTAATCGAAAGCGGCAGACACGACGACCTTGTAAATCAGAACGGTATATACGCAAAGATGTGGAACGATTACCAGAAGTCGGTAAAATGGACGATTGAAAATTAAAGATTAAACCTCTAAAACTAAATACTAAAATGTTGAATTTCAAACAAAAATATGCCCTGTCTGATGAGGGCGCAAAGTCGATGTTGATTGCATCGGCAGCAAACGTTTTTTACAATCTGGCGCTATTCTCGCCCGTCATTCTGCTCTATATCCTAATTCAGGACATTATGAGCGACCAGCTCGAAGGCAGACTGCCATTTTACATCATAGGTGTCTCTATCTGGGTGATTATAATGGCAATAACCACTGTGATTCAATACAACTCCTGTTACTTCTCCACCTACCGAGAGAGCGGGGTGCGACGCATCACACTGGCGGAAAAACTAAGGAGACTTCCGCTGTCATTTTTTGCTAAAAAAGACAGTGCGGACCTGACATCGACACTGATGGATGATGCGGCAAGCATCGAACAAGCTTCGTCGCACTTTATTCCACAACTAAACGGATCAATCATAAGTACTTGTCTAATAGCCGTATGCCTATTTTTTATCAATTGGAAGATGGCTTTGGCTGTGGTTTGGGTGTTGCCTCTTAGTATGCTGATCGTGGCACTATCCCGTAAAGTGCAATACAAACTGGGCAAACGGAAAAGTGCAGCCGCCGTTGAGATGACCGAGAAGATACAGGAGTGCTTGGAAACCGTTCGTGATTTGCGTCAAAACAATGCGCAACACTCTTATTTTGAGGACATAAAGAAGAAAATCCACGAAGTGGAGAAACGTATGCTTTGGAGCGAATTGGGTACTGGTCTTTTTGTCTGTAATGCTGAGTTATTGCTGAAGTTTGGTATTGCGACCACTGCGCTTGTTGGTGCCATGTTGCTCAGATCCGGAGAGTTAGGGATACTTGAGTTTTTGCTTTTCTTAGTGATTGCCTCTCGCATTTATGACCCGTTGACCACCTCGCTTGAACATTTCGCAGCAATCATCGCCTTGGACGTCAACTGTGAGCGACTCAATGATATATTGCTACACAAGGAACAAACGGGTGGCGAGGAACTCAAAGTGAAGGGCGGAGACATTGAATTTCAGGATGTCACCTTCTCGTATGAGGATGGAAAGAAGATTCTTGATGGTGTCTCTTTCGTCGCAAAGCAAGGCGAGGTGACCGCACTTATCGGTGCGTCCGGTAGCGGTAAAACAACCGTCTCAAGGCTTGCCGCAAGGTTCTGGGACATCGATTCGGGTAGAATAACGGTGGGTGGTCAGGATATCTCAAAAGTTGACCCTGAAATATTGATGAACCTTTATTCGATAGTATTCCAAGATGTTACATTATTCAACAATACGATTATGGAAAATATCCGTATTGGTGACAAGAATGCGACCGACGAGCAAGTGATGCAGGCGGCGGAATGGGCCAATTGTACCGAATTCATCGAGAATCTGCCTGATAAATGGCAGACCATTATCGGTGAAAACGGCAAGAAACTATCGGGTGGCGAGCGTCAACGCATCTCCATCGCACGAGCCTTTCTGAAAAACGCCCCAATCATCCTTTTGGACGAAGCCTCCGCCTCACTCGATGTTGAAAATGAGACGCTTATACAGCAATCTATCTCAAAACTGATAAAAGGAAAAACAGTCTTGGTCATCGCTCACCGAATGCGTACGGTGGCGGGGGCTAATAAGATTATCACCATTAAAGACGGGAAGGCGATTGAGGGGGAAATGTGTGGGGATTGACGTCCTGAATATATGTCCGCTTCTATGCGGATTAATTTTAAAACACTTATTTGATTGATTATGAAGATACTTGTATATGGTTCGGGAGCATTGGGCTCACTGATGATTCACTTTCTGTGTAAGGCTGGTAATGATGTGACGGTAGTGGCACGTTCAACAGCCGATGAATTACGCCGCAACGGGTTGGTTGTCAGACATTATCTGCAACGCAAAACCACCACGGACCACCCAAGGATTGTTGAGAGTGCACCCGTTGATGAACGGTTCGATATTGTGATCTCTCTGATGCAGGGGCAACAACAGAAAGCATTGTTAGATGCGTTCGTCGGACTGAAAACCAATCTTTTGGTGCTTGTAGGTAATAATCTTGAAGCCGACTATTGTCAAAACCGCATTTTGGCTGAACGTGATGATTTGCAGTTACTTTTCGGATTTCAGAACTCGGCAGGGCACCGCGAAGGCGGGAAAGCCGTTGTAGCAAGGCTGCCCGTCACTGAACTTTTTGTCGGTGGACTGCACCAACCCGCACCCGACTGGGCAATCGACACCATACGCAAAGCATTCAGCATCAAAGACTACAAGATAACGCCAATCAGCGATATGCAGGCCTATTATCTGTGTCACGTAGCCGAGGTGATGCCCTACGGCTATATGTGCTACAAATGTGGCTGCAATCTGAAGAAACTTCGCCGCCACGACATTCAGCTCATTATGCAGGCGTCGAAAGAGTGCTTCGCCTATCTGAAAAGTACGGGTATGAGTGTTATGCCGGAGGGCGAAGACCGATTCTACAACGGTGGTCTGCGGACATACGCTATGTTTCTGTTATATAGACTGATGTCGAAAACCGTATTAGGGCGGCTGATGGTTTCGGACCATTGCCAAAACGGCATTGAAGAGATGATTTATATCGACCAAAAATTCGACGAGTGGCGACGTCAGCACAGCGGCTCACCAATGCCCACTTGGGACGGAATCAGGCGGCATATGCCTAAAAGTAGGGAGGAGATTATTGTGTAAAGCGTGGTGACGGAATACGCTCACCGCAATAGGACTCCAATTCAATTGCGAACGCAGTGTGTTCGCAATTGAATATGTCCTGTAAAACCAACATGATTTTCCCTCCCCACAAACAACCATAAATTTCCTCGACAACCCCCATAAATAGGGATTGTCCAACATCCTTTTATTGCTGACTTTTGCATCATAAACAAACATCGTTCAGAAATGCAAATAATGAGAAAGAACATAGTGCAATATTCGTCCAAAATGCAATGCGGACTTTATCATAAAAGAGGCTCAGAAATGAGTCTCTTTTTTTTTGTGAACAATTCTGAATAGTGTTCGTTTTTGAAGTCATAACAAATTGAATTTCAAAGAGTAATTAATAATAATATATAAAACATTAAAAATTAACTGATTATGAACATTGAGAAAATCAATTCGCGATTCCGTGCTCTGACTGAGTGGAATCTGAAACACCGGCTATTGACGGTACTAATCTTTGCCGCAGTCTTTATTGTGTCGGCCATGGGTCTGAAACGTATCTACTTCGAAACCTCGTGGGACAGCTACTTCGTGGAGGGCGACCCCATGTTGGAGAAAACAGATGATTTCAAAGCTACATTCGGTAATGACTACTACGTCTCCGTCTTGGTGAAGAATGAGAACGGACTATTCACGAAACAGAACCTCGAACTGATTCGGGAACTAAGTCAAAACTTGATGGACAGTCTTTCCTACTCCGAGAGCATCACCTCGCTGACCGACCTTGAATTCATGATCGGCACAGATGGCGGCATGGAACTCGGTCAGATTGTGCCTGACACGATTCCTGAGGATGCGGCAGGTCTTGAGGCCATCCGCCAAAGAGCCTACTCGAAGCCTGAACTGGCAAGAAGGCTGATCTCCAAAGATGGCACCATGTCGTGGATTGTGGTGAAGCTTCGTCCCTTCCCGGAAGACTCCGTGTGGAAAGCGGAGGGCAATGAATCGCCCGATATGCTCACCGGACGTGAAGCGAAACAGATATGTATGCAGGAGAAATATGCCAGTCTGAATCCTTCTCCGTCGGGAATGCCGTTCATGTCTTACGAGAAGATGCAATACATACAAGGACAGATGCGCATGATGTCTATCATCATCCTCATTGTCGGAATCGTCATCATGACACTGGTGACCCGCTCGCTACGAGGTGTGGTCATGCCTATCATAACCACTATCATGGCCATACTGATGGCTTTCGGATGGATCGGATGGGCAGGACTCTACATCGACCAGTCGGCCACACTCTCTGTGGTGGTCTTATGCTTTGCCATATCAATCGCCTACAACATTCATATATACAACTATTTCCGCACTCAGCTCTTCCAACATGGAGACAGGCGCAAGGCCATTGTTGAAGCAGTGACCGAGACGGGGTGGCCAGTCCTCTTCTCTGGTATCACCACCATCGCCGCCATGCTCTCTTTCGTGGCGATGAAACTGGTGCCGATGAAAGCGATTGGTATCAACTCCTCTCTCTGCATTCTCTCTGTTCTGCTTGTGTGTCTCATCATAACTCCGTTGATCTATTCCATCGGTCGAAAGAATGTAAAACTGAAGAAAGCCTTCTCCTCAACCATAGAGGGCCGCATCGATGCCTTCTTCGAGCGCTTGGGCGAATGGGTGCTGAAGCATAGCCGCACCATCATGATCGTATCTGGAATATTGGCTGTCGTATGCGTATCCGCGGTACACCGTATCCAACCAGCCTTTGACGTGGAGAAGACCATGGGACGTAAAGTGCCCTACGTGGATAAGCTACTGGACATTGGCTATTCCGAGTTGGGCTCGCTCTATACCTACGATGTGCTTGTCACACTTCAAAATCCGGATGACGCAAAGAAACCTGATGTTCTGAAACGTCTTGAAATGCTTGAAAACAGATGTGAGACCTATCACCTCACCAAACGTCATTACTCCATCCTGCCAATTCTGAAGGATATGAACCGTACCCTCAACGAAAACAAACAGGAGTATTACAAGATACCAGAAACCAGCGAGATGATAGCTCAGTTGCTTTTGCTCTACGAAAACGCAGGTGGTTCGGAGACTAACTATTGGATTGATTATGACTATCGCAAATTACGTCTGCAAGTGGAATTGAAAAACTACAATTCCGCCGAGGTGGAGAACGATATCAATGATATCCAGCAATACGCCGCCGAGTTATTCCCTGACGCACAAGTGTCAGCCGTAGGTAACGTGCCTCAATTCACGGTGATGCAGCAATATCTGGTGCGCGGACAGATGTGGTCTTTGCTGCTCTCCGTACTGATTGTGGGTCTCTTGTTGATGATAGCTTTCGGTAATGTTAAGTTAGGCTTGATTGGTATGATTCCGAATTTGGCGCCAATCATCTTTGTGGGTGGCGTGATGGGTTGGTTCGGCTATTCACTCGATATGATGACCGCCATTGTGATTCCGATGGTGTTGGGTCTGGCGGTGGATGATACCATCCACGTGATCAACCATGCACACCTCGAGTTCGACCGCAAAAAGAACTATCGCTACGCCATACTACGGACCTTCCGTGTCATCGGTATCGCTGTGGTGATGTCAACCGTCATCTTAGTCTCCACCTTCCTTGGATTCACAACCTCGACGGCTAATAACTTCGTGGATCTTGGCATTCTGGCCTCTGCAGGTCTGACTGCCGCTCTTGTGGCAGACTTAGTCATATCACCTGTCGTGATGCGTCACTTCAAGGTGTTCGGCAAAGAAAATAGCACGAATGAAAACACTAATGATTAACAATTTAAAAACTCTAATGATATGAAAAAGATGATTTCAACGATGATCGGATTGCTTGCTACGGCAACGATCATGGCACAAACATTAACTGGATTAGAAGTGGCAGAAAAAGTACACAACCGTCCGGATGGAGACACCCGCTACTGCGAGATGAGTCTTACCCTCATCAACAAAAACGGCAGCAAACGGGTGCGAGAACTCAAATCCTATTCCAAGGATTACGGACAAGATCGTAAAACCATCATGTTCTTCCTCTATCCTGGCGATGTGAAGGGCACGGGTTTCCTCACGTGGGATTACGATCAAGCCAACAAGGATGATGACAAATGGCTCTATCTGCCAGCCATGAAGAAGACACGCCGTATCAGTGGTTCCTCTTCCAAAACCGATTATTTCATGGGGACCGACTTCACTTACGATGACATGGGTCGACGCAACCTTGACGAGGACACCCATACTCTTTTGCGCGAAGAGACAATTGACGGATACAAGTGTTGGGTGCTACAATCCGTACCTAAGAAGAGTGGAGACCTCTACACCAAACGCATCTCCTGGATTCGCCAAGACTGTCTGATTCCCGTGAAAGTGGAGTACTATGACAAGCTTGACAAACTACACCGACAGCTCATCGCTGACGACATCAAGCAAGTCAATGGCTACTGGACCATCGGGCACATGAACATGAAGAATGTCCAGACCAAACATGAGACTGATCTGAGATTTAAAAATTATCAATACGACCAGCCTACAAGTGATAATATCTTCACTGTCTCACAACTCGAAAAAGGATTATAAACAGTCATGAGAAAAACTCTATTATTACTGATTTTTCTCCCCGCTCTCCTTTGGGCACAGGAGGATGCCAATAAATTGAAGTTCAATTACAAAGGTTTTATTGACACCTACCATGCCATGCGTGCAAGTGGCGACCACGACTATATGTCGAGTCGCACACGCGCACGCCTCGAGGGTGGATTAGAGAAGGGTTCCACGTCAGGGTTCATATCACTCAATGCGGCATACAATCCTATTGTCCAAAAGCAATCTGGGTTGTTTCTCCGAGAAGCCTTTGTGGAACATAGTCAAAAGAAATGGGGCATCAAACTGGGAAGACAAATCGTCACTTGGGGTGTGGCTGACGGGTTACAAGTCACAGACATCATCTCACCCATGGACTACACCGAGTTTCTTGCGCAGGATTACGACGACATACGCATACCCGTCAATGCCCTTCGTCTGAGCTATGGAGGAATGAGTGTGAAAGCGGAAGTCATCTTCGTCCCCGTACCAGAATACTACGAGTTACCCACCGATCCTGAGAATCCATGGGGCATATCACTCAATGGAATGAATTGCGAGATGAACCATCACACTCCATCGAAGAGAATCTCCCATAGCGAATATGGCGCCCGTCTTTGCGCCTATCTAAACAGTGTGGACTTCTCCTTTTGCGCTCTACGCACATACAACAAGATACCCGCATTCAGCTTGGCTGGTATCACACCAGAGGGACTCCTATCGGTGGATGCCTATTACGGAAGGATGACGATGTTGGGTACCGACCTCTCCGTCTCCGCCGGCAACTTCGTGATTCGAGCGGAAGCCGCCGCTTATTTGGATATGCTACACACTCCGAAGAACTACATGGGAGCCGCCAAACGAGGGAACGACCTTGTCTCACTGATTGGCTTGGATTGGTATCCAGGCAATGATTGGACGCTTATGTTGCAATATTGCCACACCCATATTTTCGGGGATGAAGAGTTGTCAGATTACCATAACTCGGGCATGGCGACCGTCAATATCAGCAAGGCCCTGTTACGGAACACGATGAAGCTCGGTGCCTTCGGACGAATCGATTGCGCAAACAACGGAGCCTTCTTCATTCGCTTCAATGCCGAATACCAACTCACCGACGACATCGCCATCACATTAGGCTATGACTGGTTCCGTGCCGATGCAGGAATGTTCGCCCTCTACAAAGATAATTCAGAAGTATGGGGAAAGGTGAAGTATAGTTTTTAGGTGTTTTTCATAATACCATTATTTTTTAGATTACCTTTCCATCATTCTTCCGTTTCGTGTTGCTCCATGAAGAAGCGTTTCTGCTGATCAATTTCTTGCTTGAGTTCTTCCTCTGTCGGCATGTAGGTCATATATTTAGCAGCAAAAATCTGTTCACTGTCATGCAACACCGAGTAACGAGCAATTGTATTGTCAGTATCAGCACAAAGTAACACGCCGATAGTTGGCTGGTCGTCTTCGCCACGCATCAAATCATCGTACATACGGACATACATATCCAGTTGTCCGATGTCCTGATGCGTCAGGCGATGAGTCTTCAACTCGAAGATGACGAAACGTTTCATCTTAAAATTGTAGAAAACAAGGTCAATATAGAAGTCGTCGGTGTCCGTAACAATGTGTTGCTGACGTTCCACAAAGGCGAAACCACGTCCAAGTTCCAAGATGAACTTCTCAAGATTGTCTGTCAGAGCCTGTTCCAGCTCGGACTCCGAATACTTAGTATCTCGTTTGAAGCCCATGAACTCAGCCACAAAAGGATTCTTAATATATTCCATAGGATCTTTATTCTTGTCTTTCGGCAAGTCTTCCACGTTGGCAGGAGACTGGGCTGCCAAGCGACGTTCATAATATTGCGTGGAAATGTTGCGGTCAAGTTCGGTAGTACTCCACATGTTTTCCGATGCACTTCGCAAATACCAATCACGAGCCTGAGGACTTGAAACAGACAAAATACGGCGCAAGTGCGTCCAAGTAAGATTTTGCACTAGTTCGTGCAAAATCTCCCAATTGTTAAATTTCAGGTAAAATTGCCTATAATAAGCAAGATTACGGCGACCATAACCACTGCCATATTCCTTTGTCAGTTGTTCGGCAAGCATAGGTATTAATTGGCTTCCATATTCAGCCCGAACCTTCCCCGCTTGTTCCTCTTCGACGATACGTCGTCCCACATTCCAATAAGTAGTAATAGCAGCTTGTCCTGCAGCCGCGTAAGCCATTTTACGACCTTGCTCTATGATAGAACGAACGTCGTTTACAAAGTTTTGCTCTTTTAGCATTTTGTTTTGTTTTTCCATGGTGCAATGTTGTTTGTGCCTTTTATACAGGTTGATAGTGTGATAGACTTTCCATTAACTTTCGCTTTCCAAAAAACTTTCGAGGCTTGAAATATCCATAGTTTGTCTTAAGCGGTGTGTAACGGTAGAACTCACTTTCAAGTGTCAAATATACATTTATTTTTGCGATTTATTGAATTTTTTCTCAATCTTTGCACAAATATTTTCTCAAATCATTATCAATCAGCATTGTAATAAGCTGTGGTCCGTGCCGATGCGGGAATGTTCGCCCTCTACAAGGACAATTCGGAGGTATGGGGAAAGGTGAAGTATAGTTTTTAAAGAATCCTTTACAATAGCTATATCACCCTCATCTAATAGCCATTATATGGGATTTTTTCATCGTCCCAATCCCTCTACCTTTGTCACGAATTTTAAATTTTGACAATATGAAGCATAACCATTTTTCACATTTTCTCGCTACGGCAATGCTTTGCACATCGAGTCAATTGTGGGCCTCAGAGACACTAATCGTATCAAATGCCAATGGGGAAACAACTACTTTTTTGCTTTCGTCCCATCCTGACGTCTCCTTTTCGGATCAATCTGTCATACTACACACAGACGATCAAAAAGTATTCTATCCAATTGACCAATACTTATCTTTCTCTTATGGGAAAAACGAAACGGATATCAACGACGTGAAATCCGATGGAGAAGTGTTTTCTTTCAATGGCGGAGTACAAGCACGAGGTTTAAAACCAGGCGAAGAAATTTACATTTATAACATCAATGGGCAGATCATCACACAAGGGAAAGCCAACGACGTCGGATGCGCTGAAATTTTATTTGACACAAACCGTGTAAAGGTATTCTTAGTCAAGACTGCAACTAAAACGTTCAAGGTAATCTCCTCGAAAAAAGACAAATAACAAACTTAATATACAATTAATAGCCACAATTCAACGAAATAAATTTGAGTATGAATAAAATTATAACACTAGCAGTCTGTGGTCTTATAGGCGCACAGATGCAAGCCCAAAACGTTACAGTAAATTTCAAAGACGGTTCTAAAGTGTCTTACGAGAAAGACTCCGTCAAAAACATCGAGTTCAACCCTATCCAACAATCAGATACGCTTCATTTTGCCACAACCGATATGACGTGGAGCGAATTCTACGCAGGAGAATTATACCAAGACGCAGAATCCCTTGAAGCGGATGGCGTGGATGTCTTCACCTCTGCCACAAGTGGGAAAGCATCTAGGTTTACAGCTTGCTTATCTTCTGAAGACGGAAAACAAATTTTAGGCGTAAAAGAAGTGAGCGTGGCCATTCCGCAAAAAATATATAAGCAATTGACTTCCGAAGAAAAGAAACGTTTCACGTTTGTAGAGGACAGCACGTTTTCCGAATATAAATTGTTGAATGAAGATGGTTCCTTCAGTGCCTATAATAGCAAACCCGTTTCAAAGAATGGGGTGACCGTCTCACTTAACGCAGGAACTTTCACTTGGGGAAACTATGGAATTTCATTGAGTGGAGAAATCTCACGAGACGATATTCCGTCCGCTAACTTACAAGGTGCGATTATCAGCACTAGCAACGGGCAAAAATACGCTCTGACGCCTCTAAACAACTTGTGGATAAATACAATGGAAATGGCATTCTGTGTGAAGGAGTTCGTTGAGCCTCACGGCAACCGTCCAGCCTACACTCATACGGCAGGGTTACAAGGAAAGACCATTACCAACATCACTTACCTGTTGAAGGGAATGGACAATGTTTCCATAGACTGCAAACTTTACGTGAAGCGGCAAAACTCCGCATCACTCAGTTTGGGGGCTTCTCCCGCCGGCACGAATCCAATCGTGGCAATTGTTTTCAACAATATTCCATCAGATGCCAACTATACGCTTGCCAGCGTGAAAAAAGGATCCGGACGCTCCGCTCAAACGTTGGGCGAGGAGGATTATAGTTACACAGATGGGTTCCTTACCATCAACGGCGAGGTGGAATCAGGCACCTCTTTCTCCGTAACCTTCAACAGCGATAAATACATATCGATAACCTCATCCATCACTATCTCCGAAGAAGGTAAAGCTACCGAGTTGCAAGAGAAAATCGCAGGAACATTCGTGGAATTCTTTGGCAATGATGGTGCGATCAATGCGAAATGGGACAGCCTTTGGATCAACGAATGTATAAAAGGCACAGGTGACACTGCAGGAGCTGAAGCCACTGTATCATATATGAAAAATTCAATGTTGGGAGAGGTGACAGGCGCTGAGGCTACAACAAAGTATGGAGATTGCTCGAATGGATTCTCAGAGAATATGCAGTTTAGCTGCCATTTCTTACAAGGCGTTTCCAAATTTGTGTTCGAAGGAAGAAGGATAAAGGGAATCGATGCGGAGGGCAACGAAGTATTCTCCCATACCTATTCGAATGTAGGTTATGATGCGGCCAACGACTTCCATTACTATAAAAGCGATGATGACAACGATGACGAGTTCGCTTATTTCTTCTTCCGCTCGGATAATCCAACCGACACTTACCACATCGAATTCCGCTATGGTAGTAGCAAGGAAGGCGCATCAGATTATTGCACAGGAAAATATGCCTACTGGTTAGCGGCAGGTGTATTGGAAAACGATGACGAGCAATGTGAAAAAGCGATAAAACTCTTCGTGCAAGAAAATACAGCCAAGTAATGAATCGTTTAGCCATACTAACTTGTTTTTTATTGTTCTGGGTCTCTTCGGATGCCCAGAACTATGTTTTTATAGAAGGAGAAGCTTTTCACACCTCCTACCACATATCCTATCAAGGCAAAGAGAACTATCATGATAGCATCAAAGGTCTTTTTCAAGAGATAGATAATTCACTGTCAATGTTTAACAAAGAATCCATTCTGTCTCAAATCAACAACAATGACACTTCTGTCCGCATGAATCAGCACGTGCGAACGGTATTGGATCGTGGCATGGCAATCTCCAAGCAGACCGATGGAGCCTTTGATATGACAGTTGCCCCTTTGGTGAACTTGTGGGGCTTTGGTTATAAGCACAGTGAAAATGTCACGAAGTCCATGGTGGATAGCATACTCAGTTTTGTGGGATATGAAAAAATAAAAATTGGCAAAGATGGACAATTAAAGAAGGCGGACAATCGGACTATCCTCGATGCATCAAGCATTGCCAAGGGTTACGCTTGCGATGTTGTCGGAAAATGGCTGGCAAAAAAGGGGATTACCAACTACATGGTTGAGATTGGAGGCGAGGTTACCCTTCATGGATATAATCCGAAAGGTAAGCCATGGCATATCGGCATCAACACGCCAGAAGAAGATTCTCTCTCCATCAACAGAGATCCGCAAGATGTGCTATTACTCACCCAAGGCGGTGTGGCGACGAGTGGCAATTATCGCAAGTTCTACTACAAAGACGGGAAAAAGTATGCCCACACAATAGATCCGCACACAGGCTACCCTGTGCAGCAAGACATACTATCGAGTACGGTTATCGCAACAGACTGCATGACCGCAGATGCATACGCCACAGCATTCATGGTCATGGGTTCCAAGCAAGCACTTCGTCTATTGGAGAAGGAGAAATCTTTGATGGCCTATTTCATCCTGTCATCACCCAACACCCCTAAAGGATATCGTGTCATCTATAGTCCATCGCTTAAAAAGAAACTGCGGGAAGCCAAGGAATCAACCACCAATGGTGTTAGTTCGGAAAGTGGGAAGTGATGGGAGGTTTTTATTCGATTGGAAATTTAAAATTTTAGAGTTAAACACATCCACCTTCCTCCCCATTTTTAGCTACCCCTTCCCCAAAATATGCATAACATGTTGGGATTGCCTATACCTATGTTCTCTTCTACCTTTGCATCCGAAATAAAATAAACGTATATGATTATGAGCACAAAACGATTCATTAGATTTATGGCAGTCGTTTTTCCCTGTTCCCTTTTGTTTTCGAATTGTTCTGATGATGAAATCGCCGCAACACTCGACGAGGTTGAATCTCATGAGGAACAAACCGATATGGACACTATCACCACCTATGTTGTCGAACGCCCTAAAATGGTAAGCGTAGTGGGTGCGACAATAACAAGCGAAGATACCATAGGTGCTTTTATCAAAGGTAGAATAGTCACATTATCCGATTATGAAATTAGCGCATATCTTGTCACTAAAGATTTGTATTTCAAAACAATGTACGACGATAAATTCGCAAATGCGAATCCAAGTTCTTGCGAATTCAATAATGATTATCAAGGAATAATTGCAGAGGGTGAAATAGACAGTCTTAGACCCGTTGAAACCGTTTCATGGTTTGATGCCGTATATTTCTGTAATCGTTTGAGCCTGATACATGGATATGAACCAGTCTATACCATCACTAATATTACAAGAGACAAAGCAAAATCTATAATTTCTGCCAATGTGTCTCAAAATTTAAATAAAAATGGCTATAGACTTCCTACCGAATGTGAATGGGAATTTGCAGCCAGAGGAGGAGACACGAACAAAGAGGATTGGAATTATTACTATGCGGGTGCCCCCGGCAATAATCCTAATGCAGCTATGGATGATGCCATGGACGCCATAGGTTGGTATAACTGTAATGCAGAAACAGGTGTTACTATTGGAAGAAACCCTTCCACTATGCATGGAACACACCAAGTTGGACTGAAAAATCCTAACAGACTCGGCCTTTATGATATGAGTGGCAACCTTTTTGAATGGTGTTATGATTGGGATTCGACTCTCTCCACAGAGACTATTGTAAATCCAGAAGGTCCGTCATCCGGAGAAAAGAAAATTCTTCGTGGTGGTAGTTGGTTGCATGGATGGGCAATCTATTGTGGTGTTAGACAAAGATTGTCTTCGGCTCCTGAAAATGGGAAAGATTACTATGGTTTTAGGCTTGCAAGGTCAATGCGTTAATTGTTTGTTGAAAAGAGATTTTATTTAACTACTTCTTGACAACAACTGCAATTCACGACTCTTTTCATTTGCTTTTAACACCAGTTGAACATCCCCATTTTTAGTTATTCTCACACCCAATATTGTAACATATTTGGATTGACTACGCAGACATTAGCCTCTACCTTTGCACCCGAAATAAAAAAGTTAAAAGTATTTGATTATGAACGCAAAACGAATTTTTAGATTTATGGCCGTTGCATTAATGGCTTTCCCTTTGTTCACAAGTTGTTCCGATGATGAGGAGGAGACTTCAACTCCTGCTGCAGAAGTTGTTTCTGGTACCTATACGGGTGATGTTTACATGGCATTGTCCGACACAACCTACAAAGATGTGACTATCACCATCAGCAGAAAGGGTGATCAGGAAGTGGCTATCTCTTCTGATTTCTCTTCTCTTGAAATCAAAGGCTTGAATGTGTCAGAGAACAATGGTGTTTACACGTTTACGAAAGGTGCTAATTTCTTCGAGAAAATCGCTATGTCTATGGGTGGAAAACCTGGTAGCGAGTATTCTTCCGACAATAGCACAGGCAAACAATTGAACGATGCCGAGGCTGAAGGTGCCGTGACTAACAAGAAATTGGTCTTCACTTTTGGCGGTAAACCAGGCGCAATGCCAATGGCTGTCTCTTACGCTTTTGAAGGAAATAAGAAATAATATGAGAAGATTCATATTGAGAACAGTGGAAATAGCCCTTTTATTAGGGCTATTTTCTTGTGAGGGCATGTTCAACGGAATCTATGACGATGAGGTGCCTTCAATGCCAAGCTCGAATTTCACGGGCACCACAGTCTCCGTGGATGCCAGCAGCTACCAGCAATGGGTCTATATCGACTTCCACAACAAAAAGGTGGAAACAGTGAATATCGTCGATGGGGAATCATCCGACGCATCCGAACCGGAGAATTGGGACATCGCCCTGCATCGCTTCCAAGTCAAGACCAATGGCGGAAAAGCAGTAGAAACATCCTATAACACGATAGATGAATTGATGGCTTCCTCTAATTTGCCTTCGGATGGCTGGAAGGAAGATACTTGGTATGAGGAGAAGGTGATTACCGACTTGAGCGGAATGATGTCCGGTCAGATAAAATATACGCCCTCTTATCTGAACGATGTGGTATGTGGTTGGATCACCTCGTCGGGTATGCCGCCAGAATATACTACAACGGACAAGGTTTACGTCATTTGTCTCTCAGACAATACCCATCTTGCCATCCGCTTGGAGAGCTATATGGATAATAATGGAACGAAAGGATTTATGAAATTATCATACGCTTACCCTGTTAAAAAATGAATAGGAAATTATTGATTGCGGGTCTATTCCTTGGCTCATGCCTCATGGCTCATGCGCAGGAAGAGGAACCGATGAATACTGAATTGGATGAGATTGTGGTGACAGGCACCCGCACCCCCAAACTTCTGAAAGACATGCCTGTCGTGACTCGTGTCGTCTCTTCGGAAGAGATCAAGCGAACGGATGCCACGAACATGCAGGATCTGTTGCAACAGGAACTTCCCTGTGCGGAGTTCTCATATACCATGGGAAGTCAGACTTCATTGAACTTCCAAGGCTTCAGCGGCAAGGATATTCTGTTCTTGATCGATGGGGAACGAATGGCGGGTGAGACATTGGACAATGTGGATTTCACCCGCATCAGCATGGATGACGTGGAACGAATTGAAATTGTCAAAGGTGCTGCCTCCTCCTTGTATGGCTCCAATGCGGTGGGTGGCGTGATTAACGTGATCACCAAGAAGCCCGTCAAACCATGGAGCGTCCGTCTCAACTCAAAATGGGGCTCCCATAGGGAACACCGTCATGGCTTGAACGCCGCATTCAAGGCGAAAAAACTCTCCTCGACAACCAGCGTGCAAAAGAACGGACAAGACCCAATCGACTTGGGTGAAAACAGTGCCTACAAAGCGTATGGCTACGACACATGGAACATAAAAGAAAAACTCTCTTACCAGTTCAATCGTCTATTCTCCTTGTCGGGTCATGCGGGTTACTTCATCCGAGAACGCCACTATTCGGAGATTCAGGACAACCGATTCCGTGATTTCTCGGGTGGTCTTCGCGGAACATTCGACTTCGATAAAAAGAATATGTTGGAAATCAGTTATTTGTACGATCAGTATGACAAGAGTGATTTCTATTATGATCAATATGACATCCTCGATTACCGAAATGTGCAACATACCTTCAGAACGCAATACACCCACAACTTCACAGATAGCCTAGTGCTTATCGGCGGTGGTGACGTGATGAGGGATTATCTGATGACCTACCAGTTTGCCGACACGGCAGGAAAACATCAATACACGGCTGATTTGTTCTCTCAGATCGATTGGACTATCAACAAACATTGGAACATCCTGGGAGGCGTTCGCTACGACCATTTTTCCGCCGCCTCACTCAACCATGTGACTGGCAAAGCTGCCGTCATGTACAAACCTGACGACAAGTGGAATCTCCGCCTCTCCTATGCGGGCGGTTTCCGTGCGCCTACCTTGAAAGAGACCGATCAGGAATTTCTCATGGGTGGCTTCATGTATATCTACGGGAACAAGGAGTTGAAACCTGAGTCGAGCAACAATTTCCAACTCTCAACAGAATACTCGAAGGGCATTTTAAACGCATCCGTCTCAGGATTCGTCAATGCCTTCAAAAACAGAATCAACACCCGATACGACTCCCTCTATTATGACAGCAAACCCATCACAAGGTCTTTCCGTGGGAATATGTCACCTGCGGAGGTGGAGGCCATCTGCGACAAACGAGACATGTATGCGATCTACGAAAACATGGAGAGCCTCGTTGTCTCTGGTATCAATGCAGATGCGAAACTGCATTTCGATTTTGGTGTAAACGTCGGATTGTCTTATGTCTATACGCATGAGAGCAATACCGCCACATCTTCCACCCGACCTCATGCAGCCAATGCGAAGGTCGAATATCACAAGGATTGGAAAAACTATGGGTTCAACGTGGGAATCAACGGAAGGTATATGTCCGAACTCAAAACGGAAGGTCGATCCTACGAAGATTACATGATATGGAAACTTTCCCTCATGCAACACTTCTACAAAGGAATCAACCTAAACTTTGTCGTGGATAACCTATTCGGTTGGAAACCATCCTATTACAGCGCGGTATCGCCTACGACAACAGGTACATCCTTTTCCCTAAGTCTATCGTTGGACATAGACAGATGGTTCGATACAACAAGAAATAAAACAAATACTGAAAACGCAAAAAAGAGTGTAGAATGAGTGTGAAGAAAAAAATAATACTGATTGGAGCGGCTATAGTCGCTCTGATTCTGTTGGTCGGAGCTTACATGAAATGGGTAAGTCCGACGAAGATTGCTTTCTTTAATTACCAAGTTATCACCCTTGGTGAGATAAACAGAGCTAACGACAACCCATCCATCCGCTTATTCGAGGTTAGTACTGACGATGTGGATGATTTAGGCAAATATGACATGGTTTTTGTTAATGCCATGGGACTTAGGATCACGGAAGCGCAACGTGAGACATTGAAGGAGATAGGCAAGAAAGTGCCTATTCTCACATCCATGGCGACAAACCCCGCCAACAATATCGCCACGGTGGATTCGGTGGATATCGAGTTCCTCAACCAATACATCAGCAACGGAGGAAGAAAGAACTACCGTAACATGCTTAACTACGTGCGTAAGTTCATTGATGGTAAAAAGTTCCGTTCGTATGAGCCTGAGATATACGTTCAGAAGGAGAACCATCTGCTTTATCATGCAGACATAAAGACTCAAGATGGGGAGGATATAGGCTTTGAGAGCATCGCCTCATATCATAAATTCCTGATGGATAATAACCTATGGAATGAAAATGCTCCTTGTGTAATCATCACGGGGGCTATGGGTGACCCTTCGGATTTGGCGGCTGCATTGGAAAAGACGGGCAATCGTGTCTATTGCGTGAACAGTCTGACCGCCATGGTCTCTTCGCACCAAATAGACTCTATCCATCCTTCAGTTATTATCAATATGGCACATGGACGCTTGGGTGACAACATGGTGAATTACTTGAAAGAACGAAACATTCCTCTACTTCTCACATTGAATGTGAACAGACTCCGTTCTGAATGGGAAGAGGAGAAGATGGGCATGAATGGAGGATTCTTGTCACAAAGTGTTGTCACACCAGAAATCGATGGTGCGATCAGACCCTATGTGCTGTTCGCCCACGAGCAGGACGAATCGGGACTCCGTCACTTGATCACGATGCCCGACCGTCTGACTACTTTCGTCGAGACAGTGAACCGGCTTATCGCCATGCAGTCGAAGCCTAACAAGGAGAAGAAAATCGTCATCTATTACTACAAAGGACCGGGGCAAAACGCAATGTCCGCTGCAGGAATGGAGGTGGCGCCTTCTCTCTATAATTTATTGGCACATCTGAAACAATCGGGTTATAATGTAGAGGGGCTTCCTCAAAATGCGGACGAACTGGAGAAGATGATTCAGCAGAGAGGAAAGGTCTTTGGAACGTATGCGCAAGGTGCCCATGCGGAGTTCATGGCTACCCAATCTCCACTGATGGTAACCAAAGAGCAATTTGACTCGTGGACGGATGATTATCTGCCTGCAGCCATGAAGGAGGATTTGGTGAAGGTTAACGGAGAGTTTCCTGGCGAGTTTATGACCCAAGATGGCAAGTTGGCTTTGGCATATTTGCGATTTGGCAATGTTGTCCTTATGCCACAGGGAATGGCTGCAGCCGGAACCGACACATTCAAGATCGTACACGGAGCCAATGTTGCTCCTCCATACGCTTATGTCGCCTCCTATTTGTGGGCACAGAAGGAATTCAATGCCGATGCCATTCTTCACTTCGGAACACATGGTTCGCTGGAGTTCACACCTCGCAAACAGGTCGCTTTGGGGTCGTTGGACTGGCCAGACCGACTCGTCGGAGCCACGCCTCACTTCTACATCTACACGATTGCTGACGTGGGTGAGGCCATGATTGCCAAAAGACGTTCATACGCAGTCACACAATCACACCTGACCGCACCGTTCTTGGAGAGTGCACTGCGAACCACTTACCAACAACTGACCGAATCCATCTCCTCTTACGACAGGGCTGCGGAGACAGGCAATGAAGAGGATATGAAAAGGACAGCGGCAAAGGTACGTGCCCTCTCGATTGAATTGGGCATTGCAAGAGAACTTAGATTAGACACCACCGCAAACGGAGCACCTTATGCATCCGAAGAGATTGAACGAATAGAATCCTTTGCGGAGGAATTGGTCAATGAGAAAATCGTAGGACAGCTATATACGCTTGGCGTCGCCTACGAGCCCGAACGAATCAATAGCAGCTTGTATGCCATGGCCGTGGATCCTATCGCTTACGGATTGTTGGCTGTGGATAAACAGAAAGGACGTGCGGACGAATCTTTCGAGAAAAAGAAGTTACAGTTCGACCGTAAATACATGACAGCCGCCAAGAAGATTGTACATGATCTTTTAGAAAATCCTTCGTTGGGAGATGACCAACACCTTCTCGCCATTGCGAATATCACAGAAGATGAGCTGAACATGGCGAAAGAGTTCGAGAAGCAAGGCAATCGTCCGGATATGATGGCGATGATGATGTCGATGGGAGCACAGTTCTCCGCTAAGGCAAAGAAAGACACCTTGCCTACCAAAAGTGTGAGTGAACTGCGGAAAGAAGGCATCATGAGACATCGGAGCATACCACAAATGACCAAGGAAGAGTACCAGAAAATGGAACAAAAAGGTTTCTATCCTGATGCCATGATGAAGGCTATCAAAGAGGGTCAAGAGTGGTATAAGCGGGAACAAGACTCTTTGAGAAAGAAGGATCATCCGCAAAAAGATACGATAAAACCGCAAGAGCAAAAACCGAAGGAGATGCCTAAACGGAGAGAGTTCTCTAAGGAGGAGAAAGAACTGGCTCGTGCGATATTAGCTATCAGACAGGCTGTACTGAATGTGAATCTGTACAAAAAGCAATTGAAGGAGAGTCCTTCCGAGGAACTGAAATCGGTGGTCAATGCCCTGAACGGAGGATATACCGCACCATCTCCTGGTGGCGATCCTATCGTCAACCCTAACGTATTGATGACAGGTCGAAACCTATATGGAATCAATGCGGAAAACACTCCTTCGGTTGATGCTTGGGAGAAGGCGAAAGCATTGGCAGATAATACAATAGAGATGTACAAGAAGAGACATCACGACTCCATTCCAAGGAAGGTCAGCTATACGCTATGGAGCGGAGAATTCATTGAAACGGAGGGTGCCACCATTGCACAAGCGTTCTATATGCTGGGCGTGGAGCCTTTGCGGGACGCTTTCGGCAGGGTGACTGACCTGCGACTGATTCCTTCCAAAGATCTGGGTCGTCCACGTATTGATGTGGTGGTTCAAACCAGCGGTCAGTTGCGGGACATTGCCGCATCAAGATTGTTCTTGTTGAATCGTGCGGTCGAGATGGCTTCATCGGCATCAGACGATATGTATGACAACTACGTGAAAGAGGGCGTCGTCGAATCCGAACGTGTGTTAGTCGAGAAGGGCATCACACCTAAGGAGGCGAGAGAAATATCCACCTACCGTGTCTTTGGCGCACAAAACGGAGGGTATGGAACAGGCATACAAGGAATGGTGACGGCCGGCGACCGTTGGGAGTCGGAAAAAGAGATAGCGGATGTCTATCTGCACAATATGGGTGCGTTCTACGGCTCGGAGAAGAATTGGGAGGTTTTCCGTCAAGCAGCGTTCGAGGCGGCCCTTACCCGTACGGATGTGGTGGTTCAGCCTCGCCAGAGCAATACGTGGGGCGCATTAAGTTTGGACCATGTCTATGAATTTATGGGTGGCATGAACTTAGCTGTCCGTAACGTGACGGGGAAAGATCCAGATGCCTATATGAGTGATTATCGGAACCATAACCGCATGAGGATGCAGGAGGTGAAAGAGGCGATTGGCATAGAGAGCCGCACCACAATCTTCAACCCCACCTATATCAAAGAGAAGATGAAGGGAGGCGCCAGTTCAGCAGGTGAGTTCTCTGAAATCATCACCAACACGTATGGTTGGAATGTGATGAAACCAGCTGCCATTGACAATGAGATGTGGGACGAAATCTATGATGTTTATGTCAAAGACAAACATCAGTTGGGCGTACAGGAGTTTTTCGAGAAGAAGAATCCAGCCGCCTTGGAGGAGATGTCCGCCGTGATGATGGAGTCCGCACGCAAAGGCATGTGGAAAGCCACGCAAGAGCAATTAGCCGAAGTGGCGAAACTGCATACGGATTTGGTGGAGAAATACAAACCGTCCTGCTCTGGATTCGTATGCAACAATGCGAAACTGCAGCAATTCATCGCATCCCACGCACCAGAAGAGAAATCATCATCCTACAAGAAAGAGATCCAACAGATTCGTGAAAAGAGCGATGGAAAAAACATAGTGATGAAGAAAGATACGTTGCAAGAGACCAACGAGAGCCATGTGAAAATCAATGGTGTGGTGGTAGGTGCTTTTGTTGTCCTCTCCTTCGTCGTGTTATTATTGCTTATCCGCAGAAGACGGAAGATGAATCAAGAATAGAATGGAGACGGTCGTATTAATCATCATGATGCTGGTTTGCTTCACTTTTTTGCTGAAGCAAACCTTCCACTCTCCCAAAGAGTGGGTAGGAATCAGCGTCCTGCTACTGATCTTCACAGGGCTGATCTGGCCTGTCGCCATCGAGCAATCGAAGTCGCAGATAAGCGACTGGCTTTCCAATCCGACACTCATGCAGGATACGGCAGTCATCATCACCTTAGATGTGATGGTGCAGGTCATTTTTTGCGTTATGGATGTGCGTGTCGGAAGCGGAGGCGGAAGAAAAAAGGCAAGCAAGATATGTTATCAGGTGGTCAAATGGATACCGGGGTTCATGATCTTCCCCGTTATCTTCTCCGCTTTGGTCTCCGTCATCTTCAAGTTTCCAGGAGTCTCTTTCAGTACCATATCATGGAGCATGGCGGCAGTCATTGCCATATTGGTTCCTCTGCTGACTTTCGGCTTCCGATATTTATTGCCAGAGCGGGAAATCAGGCTGGAGGTATTGTTCCTTTGCAACCTTCTGTTAGCCATCTTGGCGGTAGTCGCCACGGTCAACGGAAGGACAGCGGTGGAGGCAACCGACAATGTGAGTTGGCGAGCCTTGTTGGAAACCAGCTGCGTGATGTTGTCGGGTGCGCTCATAGGCCTTGTCCTCTACGAATTGAAAAGAATATTCAAGCGAAAAAAATCATAAATAATTAACTAAGGGGCGCATGTTCGTCCCACAAAACCAGATAGGATATGCATTATATTTCAGACATGCTGTATTGGATCGCAACAGGACTGTTGGTTCCCGTTGTCATCCTTTTAATCGTTTTGTTTATCCGTGCGCTTCTGCTGTTGGGAAGTTTCTTCGGACAATATATCTCCATAAAAAAGGTGCGCAAGGAGTTCCGCACAGTCATTCAGCGTATGACATCGCAGAATGTGGAGGAGTGGAAGACGTTGCTTCCTGACGCAAAGCACTCTCCGTTCATTGATTGTATCAAAGAGATGGCAGAGAACCATGATAGTCAAGCGAAGGTGCGTCACCTAGTTGATAATTATGAAATCATGACGCAAAGAGAGTTGTATCCATCCAATCTGCTTTTGAAAATGGGTCCTATGTTGGGATTGATGGGTACGTTGATACCAATGGGACCAGCCTTGGTGGGACTCTCTTCCGGTGACATCGCCTCCATGGCCTACAATATGCAGGTAGCTTTCGCCACCACCGTTGTGGGATTGGCGTCGAGTGCGATAGGATTCATCACGAAACAGTTCAAGCAAAACTGGTATGCCCAAGACTTGGCCGACCTGGAATATTTATCAGACTTAATCAAAGAGTGCCATGAGAAGAAATAACCGAAGGAGAATGAGCATGGGCGAAGACGACGATCCGATGAGTGTCGTCAGCAATCTTTTCGATGTGGCTATGGTCTTTGCCGTAGCCTTGATGGTCGCTTTGGTCGCAAGGTATAATATGACGGAGATATTCAGCCAAGAGAATTATACGATGGTGAAAAATCCTGGGAAGGAGAACATGGAGATCATCACCAAGGAGGGTGGTAAAATCAACCGATACACCGCCACCGATGAATCAAATCCATCTGAGGGGAAAAGAGGAAAGAAGGTGGGCGTCGCCTATCAATTGGAGAATGGGGAGATTATTTATGTGCCGGAGTAATCCATCCTCCCAACACACATTTGCAACCCAGTTGCATCCCCTCTTTCATACATTTGCATAGAAACAATAAACCAATAATAGTTGATATGCAAAAAGACAAAATAAAGGATGCTTACCACGACTCCAAAAGCTTTTACGATAGAGTCCTGACGCAAGACAATATCCTTTCCAAAGCGTATATGAAATTATTCTGGGGAGGCACTGATGATGTAGCAATCGCACATCAAATGCTCTCCTACATTCCAGAAGGGTTCAGTGGCACGATCTTAGACGTCCCTTGTGGCACCCTCGTCTTCACCTCCACGCAATGGAAGAGGCTCAACAATGCCAAAATCTTCTGCCTGGATTATAGCGAGGATATGTTGCGACAAGCACAGAAACGAATAGAGGGATATGACCACATCACCCTACAGCAAGGAGATGTGGGTGCCCTGCCATACGAAGCGCAAAGCATCGATCTGGTGATGAGCATGAACGGATTTCATGCCTTTCCTGACAAACTAAAGGCTTTTGACGAAACGTGTCGAGTGCTAAAAAAAGGAGGCAAATTCATCTTTTCCTTCTACGTGCAAGGCAAGTTGCGCCGTGCCGATTGGCTGGTGAGTCATATCCTTGCCCCTAAAGGGTGGTTCACCGCCCCATTCCAAACCGAAGAGGAGGTGCGACAGATCCTCACAGAAAAGTATGCAAAAGTAGAGATCCACACAGACAACGCAATGATTTGGGGAGTGTGCGAGAAGTAAGGAAGAGATTTGACCGAATTTCTCTTATGCGCTAGTGGCCATTGTGCGGTTGGGAGTGGAATGAACAGTTATCTCTCCTCTCCCTCGCAATAGGCCCACAAAAGGATCTCCTTGGATGAATTGGCAATTATCTCCTTGGCTTTCTTGAAACCCTCCGTGGTAACCGTCACGCAACCCGAGCAGGAGGCTTCGTTCAGGGGGATGTAACGACAAGGCAGGAAGAGCTGAGCATCAAGGAAGCGGGCGTCATGAATCATAATGCCCCGCCTTTGGGCATTGCTGTTCGTATTATCCAAGCCAATCATCAAGCGACTACGATTAACCCCTAACGTTTTGCCATATCTATTTTTCCGGATCGCAAATCTTCCCAACGAGGAACAATTGCTACCTATCTCGTTGCTGAAAACAGGCGTACTAGCAGTACTTCCCTTCCCTGGACCATGCATGCAATAATCCGAGTACTCAATCCTCGAAGTGGCGAAATCCCAGATAAAGAACCTTGGCGTGCCAGAGGGGAGGGAATAATCCACCAGAAAACAATGACTCGTATCATAGCCATTTCGGGAGGCATAACGCTTAAGGGAGGTCGCTTTCTCCTTCGCCAGGGCGTAAACAGGGGAGGCGGCACGTGGCGGAATACGCTTGTACTGATGCAAGGCAAAGCTGACTCCCGCCACCAAAAGGATTATGATCATAATCCCTAAGAATATGCGTCTAACCATTTTCATTCTGACATCAGGTGTATGTTCGAGATATTGTATCGGGCAAATATACGGAAAGATCCATGGAATCAGTTCCATTTAAGCAAAAATCAGTGCATCGACACCACACACCACACGAAAGAAAGCACAGAGGGAAAGATATACTTGCGAAACAATACGATAGGCCAGAAAAATAGGAACAAGAGCGATTTTATGGAAATAGTTCGTAACTTTGCAGTAAACATTGATGGCAATGAAGAAGTTCACCACATGCTTATTCCCAGCGATCGCGTTATTCGTCTTTTTCTCATGCAAGGACGAAGAATCGTCCATCCCTAGCAGTGAAGTCTACGTGAAGACCCGTACGAGCGAATACAACGAGCTACGGACGCCCAACCATGCAGTCATATACGAATACAATGGGCTCTATCCATCCAATTTCAAGTTAGGTTTCGGTGGATTGGCGATTTTTCGCGACTTAGAGGGGAAACTGGGCTGTTGCGACCTGGCCTGTCCGGTCGACAAATCCCACATGAATCCACTGGATATCAAAATGCCTTACGCCACCTGCCCATTATGTGGTGCGAAATATGACCTGTCATATGGTGTGGGCAACTCCGTCAGTGGAGATTCGAAGATTCCCCTCCGAACGTATAGGAACATCCGCGATACGGGGGAGTATATTATCGTAACCAATTAATTGGATTCGTAGGTTATGGGGAAGAACGATAGAGGGCGGAATTTCTGGCATTTGATGGCAATTGTGACGATCATCTTTTGGGGAACAAGTTTCGTATCCACCAAGATATTGCTCGATTATGAGTTTTCCGCCATATTCATATTTGTGGTCCGTTTCATCTTCACCTACCTTCTCCTTCTGATACTATCGCACGACACGATGTTCGCCAAGGACAAGAGGGACGAGTTCTTCCTATTTTTAGGAGGCATCATGGGAGGAACGCTCTATTTCTGGTTAGAGAACACCGCCCTCACCTACTCGCCTTCATCGAACGTATCGCTCATCGTTTGCACCAATCCACTGCTGATTCTTATCGTCATCAGCCTGCTTGACAAGAAAGAGCGGCTGAATAAGCGGCAAATAATCGGTTCGCTGCTGACATTCGTCGGGATGGTACTCGTCGTGCTGAATGGTCATCTGTACCTGCACCTATCGCCCAAAGGAGATCTGCTCGCACTAGGGGCGGCGATCGTATGGACCCTCTATTCCATCAGCATAAAGCAGTTACACACCAAATACTCTTCCCTATTCATCACCAGGAAAATCTTCTTCTACAGTTGTTTGACGGCCATACCCTTGCTGCTGGCGGACCAGACCCCTATCCCATGGGACAATATCAAGGTTCCTGTCGTCATTGTCAATTTCCTGCTGTTAGCCCTGCTGTCATCGTTGTTCGGCTATCTGGTATGGAATCTTGTTCTGAGGGAGTTAGGGACCGTATTAGCCTCCAATTACATCTACGCCATACCATTGGTCACAATCATCACCGCGATGATCGCCCTGAACGAACGCATCACATGGGTAGCCATCCTCGGAGCGATCTCCATCGTAACAGGCATGATAATGGCTGAATACAAAGGGAAGAAAAAAGGCGAAGAGGCAACCAAAGACTAACATGCGCTCACGGTAGAAAAAACAGAGGGCACACCCGTAAAGGATATGCCCTCATTGTTGCTTATAATAACCTTCGGCTATAGTTCGTCGTACGGCAACGCCGCCAACATCTCAGCCATCTTATTCAACATCTCCTTGATAGGTTTCTCCACCATCATCTTAATCATCATATTGATCTCAGCCTTCAAGGTCACCTTGATGCGCGTATCATCCTCGGCGACAGACTTCAGCTGAATCCAGAGGTTAAAAGCGATAGGCGATTGGTCCGACCCGAACTTGATGGTCTTGTTCGGTTCCCGCTCGATGATTCTCAAGCTCACCTGACCCAATGGAGGTATATCGAATGAGCAGCTATCAGCGTCGAATGAGACATTCTGCACCTTATCCTGAGGAAGCTTATCCTTGAGCCTCTCCAAATTCCTAAGGTCAGAGATGACGCTAAAAATTTTCTCGTCGCTGTATGAAGACTTAGTAATTGTACTCTCTATCGTTGTCATATCGTAAAAATTTATTTACCCCAAGTGTCCGGGCTCTTTCTCCATTCCTTCAAAGTAGCCATTTCATTCTCTCCGATGCACTTCGTGTCCAAGAGGTGTTGCAACACAGCCTCATAGTTGGAGAGGGTTGTCAATTCCACCTTAGCGTCTGCGAATTGGTTAGCCGCCAAAGGGAATCCGTAAGTGAAGATAGCCACCATACCGAGCACCTGAGCGCCCGCCTCGCGAAGAGCGTTGACAGCCTTCAAGCTGCTACCGCCCGTAGAGATAAGGTCCTCGATGACAACCACCTTTTGTCCAGCCTTCAACTCGCCCTCGATGATATTACCCATACCATGATCTTTTGGAGAAGAACGCACATAGATGAAAGGCTTGCCGAGTAATTCAGCGACCAGCACACCCTGGGCGATGGCGCCCGTCGCAACACCTGCGACCACCTCCACGTCCTTGTATTTCTCACGAACGATGTTCGCCAATTCCTCCTTGATGAGCGTACGGATTTCAGGATAAGCCAACGTCTTGCGGTTATCGCAGTAAATAGGAGATTTCCATCCGGAAGCCCATGTGAAAGGAGAAGAAGGCTGAACCTTGACAGCCTTGATGCCAAGCAGTTTCTCAGCGATCAGATTTTGAACATTGCTCATATCGTTTCAGTTTATTAGTTGTATTATTTATTTTTTCGAGATATATTGATTCGCGTACTCAGGGGTAATATAGTTCTCCAACGTGGTGCAGACATACGAAGAGAAGTCTATCGCACAACGAACGATAGCGTCCCATTGTTTACTGCTCAACCCATTCTTCAGGTCCTCCAGCGTCACATTCTCCTTGATAAGGCCATAGATGATTCCCGCGTTGAAGTTATCGCCCGCACCCACCGTGCTGACAGGTGTGATCGCATTTCCTGGGTAGTTCTTGCTGAACTTCTCGCCGAAGAGATGCGCCCCCTTCTCCCCAAGCGTATAGATGAAGTTCTTGGAGTAGAAGCTCACATGGTCGTTATAGATCTGTTCCGCGCCCGTCTCACCATAGATGTTCAGGAAATCCTCATCCGAACCCTTTATGATGTCCGCATACTCGAAGTTGTCGAGGATGGTCGGCATCAAATGGCGCACATCATTGATATGCGACTTACGGAAATTCACGTCATAGTAGATGATCGCCTTCTTAGCCTTCGCGTAATCCAGCAGATCCACCAATTTATCATGCAAGACAGGGTTCAGCGCGAAGTAAGAACCGATCATCAGGATATCATCCGCCTGGATGTCCGGCATGATATAATCCAATCTATCGTGTGGATAATCCTTGTAAAAGAGATAATCAGCGTTTTGCCTCTCATCCAAGAAGGCCAAGGCCAAAGGAGTCTTCCCCCTATCGAAAGAATAGATGTAATCCGTCTTTACATTGTTCTTATCAAGGAAATCCCTAATTATCATACCAATACGATCGTTCCCGATCTCACTGATGAAGACAGCCTCCATGCCCAGTCTACCCAAAGATATTAGCGCATTATAGACCGATCCTCCGGGTTTAGCACTCACAGGTTGGTCTTCTTTAAACAGAATGTCGAAAACAGTCTCCCCGACACCGATGATTTTTCTCATTGCGTTAGTTTTGATAGTTCAAGTCGTCTGCGATCAATTTATTTAAAACAGCCCTCTTCGCCTTATTGGAGAAGCCCGTCGGCGTATTTCCACCAACAAAGACAACCTCCCCATACTTAGAGTAGATGAATGTACCCGAGTTAGAGATGCCCTCGCTCAAGTCCTTGTGCCAATCATGTTGCCATGAGACACCGCCATCCTTAGAAGAGAAGCATTGCGTGGAATATGACCCATCCTCTTTCTCACCACCCACGACACCCAAGGTTCCCGCATAGAAGAAGACATTAGGATGCTTCAAGGAAGGTATCGTACCATCCGCCTTTTGGAGTTGGGTTGTATTTCCGTTCTTATCCATCGACCAAATCGTACCCTGACCGTTCTGGGAAGCGTAGATATAGCCGAGAGAAGTATAGCCCGAAGGAGAGGTGAACGATGTGATGTTCTCAGAAGGGAAACCCTCAGGAAGCGCGACGCGTCGCTGGAAATCCCCATTACGTCTCGCATAGAAACCGTCGGCACCAATCGCCCACAGCTCGTCGCCTATCGTGAAAAGAATCTTTTCAATGCTCACAGAAGAACAGAGAGAGAAGCTGAGGTTGTCAAGATGTGCGGAATAGATGCCACCATCCATCTTCATCACATAGATCGAATCGCCGCAGATAGCCGAAGAAGACCAGTCCGCATTGTCGATGTTGAGCGGCATCTTCTCCCAACTTGTCAAATCCGTGCAAGAGTAGAGCGTGCTCACGCCCTCCTCGCCGGCGCAAAACCAAAGGTTACGACCGTTATGCGCGAAAGACTTTTGGGAAGAAATACGGGAGGTGACGTCCACCGTGGCAAACTCCTGCCAAGTAAACGCCGAGACATCATAATTATGGACACGGATATCAATCGTGTAAATCTTTTGCTGGGTATTGTCCTCCGACGTGCTAAGGATCTGCAACTTTTCGGAAAGGTCAAGCGACGTGCCATTTTTGAAAGGGACCCATTCCCCATCCTTCTTGTATTTGAAGGTAGGCTGGGAAACATATCCATATAAGTTCGTAGAGACATGTGATAGGTTTGTTCCCTTATCCAATGAATCGTAATTGAATATGATGCCCTCCACATCATTCACGACGATCTTGGTCTTAGGATGAATCACCATGGATCGGATACGCGGATCACTGAGATTCTTCACCGAATTATCATCTTCGTCGTCGTCACAGGCCACAAAGACAGGTGCAACACTCATTGCGAACAATACTATTAAGGAAAATAACTTATGTTTCATTTACTATGTAATTTGAATGCAAAAATAAAAAAAATATGGAAAAATTTTTCAACCGACCATGTAAATATGAGCCATCATCCATGCGAAATAACGCAACCCTTTCCCCACGCAAATGAAAAGGCAAACCAACCAAGCATTGCTTCTCAAGTAGCCCAAAGCCACCTCAATCACCTCGCCGACAAAAGGGAGGAATCCCAGGACAGCGAGGACAGCGCCTTTGTGCCGGAGCCGTTCGCTCCATATCTTCACCTTCTCCTCCTTGATGCCAAACCTTCGCTCCAGGAGATCCATCTTGCCCAACTTCCCCAACCAATAACAAGTCATTCCCCCCAACGTGTTACCCGCCGTGGCAGAGATGAGGCAAAGAACAGGATTCGCCCCTGCGAGCAACAAACCGGACAAAAGCAGTTCCGAACTAAACGGAAGAATCGAGCCCGCCAAAAGCGCACCAAGGAATAACCCCCAATAACCATAATTGGCGAGAAAATCAACCATTGCTTAGATGAGATCAGGTTGTATAAAATAGAAGATTGAAGTTACAAAGAAGAGGGCCAATAGTATCTTTGAGAGAAGAGACCATTCCAACGAGAAGTATTGTCCAATGACGAACGAACAAAAGAAGATGCACGTAGGCAGAAATAGCTGCGCATGGTTCCTATCCATAAGCATGATCACCAAGACCGTGACCAGACACCTGACAAGGAAGAAGACCTCCTCCCTACTGCGGACGTTCTGGTGGGAACGGCTATGGATGAAATGGAGCAGGGAAATGATGAACAACACGGCGATGATTCCCGAATAGATCTTCCCTTCGAAGCTCTGCAACATCGAGAATGAGCCATCCATGACAATCCATGAGCTCCAATACTCCCCCCAAGACGACAAAGTGTTCAGGTAGGAAGAGACAAGGCAGCAATAAAAGAACGGCATGATAACGCCCGTCAGATAGGCGAACACAATCTTCACGTTCAAGGAATTGCACCTATACAGCAAGAAGAAAAAGGGTATCGTCAGCAACAAAGACTGCACGGCGAAAAGTGCGGATATGGATAGAATCAGACCTGCGTCGAACGCCCGAATGATAAACTTATCCGACGCACCCTCCACGAGCCGGAAGGAGGTGTTCACGAAGAATACGATGCAGATAACGATAATCCATGACGTGGAGAAGCAATGCGGACGCATCAGCAGAGACACGACGACCACAAAAATGAACGCCGGAAGGATCGTTCGCACATTGATGAAGGAGAACGTCTCGTTCAACCATATCATTGAATAGGCCGTGATGATCACGCACACCAAGGCAATGACACGGAAGATCCAGCTATCGAAAGGTAGATAGCGGTTCCATAAAGACGCAAGGGGAGAATTCCCCAAGACAACGGGAGCCTCAACCTCCATCGTCGGGGAAAACACCTCATGCCACAATACAAGGGCAACGACCAGAGAGATCAGAATGGTCGACACACTGGGCAATATGTTGTCTTTGTATTGTAGATATTGCATTTCAGCTTATTTTAAATCCTTTCCGATATCAGAGCGGAAATACTTCTTGTCGAAATTGATCTTCTGAGCATTCTTGAAGGAAACGGCGAGCGCCTCCTCCTTATCTTTCCCATAAGAGCTGACAGAGATGACACGTCCACCATTGGTGACCAACTTGCCATCCTGGATCTTCGTGCCGGCATGGAAAACGATGCTATCCTTCACCTCCTCAATACCAGTGATCACCTTACCCTTCTCGTACGCCTCAGGGTAACCGCCGGAAACCAACATCACGGTAACTGCCGCACGCTCATCCACCACCAAATTCTTTGAAGCCAACGTACCCGTGGCAACACCCTCGAAGAGGTCAACAAGGTCAGATTTTATGCGAAGCATGACAGCTTCCGTCTCAGGATCGCCCATTCGTACATTGTACTCGATCACCATAGGTTCGTTCTTGACATTAATTAACCCCAAGAAAATGAACCCCTTATAAGTCAATTTCTCTTTCTTCAAGCCCTCGATGGTAGGAACGACGATACGTTTTTCGACCTTCTGCATGAAAACCTCGTCCGCGAACGGAACAGGAGAGACAGCGCCCATTCCACCGGTGTTCAAACCCGTGTCACCCTCGCCGATTCGCTTGTAATCTTTAGCGACAGGAAGGATTTTATAATCGTTACCGTCCGTCAAAACGAAAACGGAGCACTCGATACCAGACAAGAACTCCTCGATAACAACCGTATTGCTTGCGCTACCGAACTTTCCGTCCAACATGTTACGGAGTTCCCTCTTCGCCTCTTCCAAGTCAGGGATGATCAAAACACCCTTTCCAGCGGCCAAACCGTCAGCCTTCAAGACATAAGGAGCCTCCAACTGCTCAAGGAATCGGAAACCCTCCTCCAAGGTGGCGGAGGTGAAACTTTTATAGCGAGCGGTAGGGATATTATGGCGCACCATGAAGGCCTTCGCGAAATCCTTGCTACCCTCCAATTGGGCACCATCCTTAGATGGACCGATGACAGGCACCTTATTCAGCTCCGCATCATTCGCGAAGAAATCGAATACACCATTCACCAGCGGATCCTCCGGACCGACCACCACCATATGAACATTGTGGCTCAGCACAAATTGTTTCAGCGCGGGGAAGTCATTAGCGGAAATGTTCACATTCTCGCCCACATTGAGCGTGCCCCCATTGCCTGGAGCGATGTAAAGCTTCTCGACTTTGGGACTTTGGGAAATCTTCCATGCCAGGGCGTGTTCCCTTCCGCCCGAACCTAACAATAGTATATTCATATGTAATCTTTAATAAAATCCTGGTTTAACACTTCAAACTTATAGCCCTCCGCCATCAGATAATCAATGGCTTTCGGCAATGCGTAACGAATATTCTTTTCCGCCTTCAGGGAGTCATGGAATACGATGATCGAGCCATTTCTTGTATACTTCCTCACGATTTCCAAGACCTCCTCCCCGCTTAGTTTGCGGTTGTAGTCACGCGTCACGACATCCCAGAAGACGATCTTGAACTTCTTCCGAAGCGTCATGAACTGGAGATACCTTAAGATCCCATGCGGAGGTCTAAAGAGAGGACTCTTAATCAATTCGTCCGCTTTCTCAACATTACTGATGTACTTCCTCGAACTCGTATAGAGTCCTTGCAAATGGTTGAAGGTGTGGTTGCCCACTATATGGCCCTCCTCCTGTACTTGTCGGAACACATCAGGATGCTTCCTCACATTATCGCCCACACAGAAAAAGGTGGCTTTGATTCCCCTCTCTCGCAAAAGATCCAACACGAAGGTAGTCACCTCAGGGATCGGACCATCATCGAAAGTAAGGTAAACCGTTTTTTCCTCTTGTGGCAGTCGCCAGACTGTGCCAGGAAAAATCTTCCTGTACACAGTTGGCAATTGTTCTATGAGCATTTTTTACTTGTTCAGAGTTTTGTATAATTGATAATACCGAGAGACCAGTGCGGCATCCGCCTCTGCCTCAGGAGCCTTGACGGTCTCCTCCAAGAGGGAGATTTCATGAAGGATGGAGAACTGTTCATTGTACAAGTCAACTATCGAGAAATGGTTCATAAAGCTTTTCGACAAGCCCTCGATCCACGACAGATGTTGGATGGCCGACTCCTTCAGAGCCTGAATGATCGGCTTAGCCTTCTCATACTGATGCAACTCAGAGTACTGTTTAGCCATCATGAACGATGCTGTGCTATAAGGCACCTGAGGCGCAGGTAATACCTTCTGGGCGAAGTCCAACACCTCGATGGCGCGCTGCTCACGCTCATCCGCGAACTGATTAACAGCAGCTGAATCGATCCGTTTCGCATAGTCCGCTATAGCCGCGCTCAATTCACCATTGCTCATGGACTCATATTTGGTGCCCAATATTTCTATTGCGCTAACACGAGCATGAGCCAACAAAGTGGAATCGGAGATGCCGGCAGATGCGCCCCTCGCGATACGGCTGTTGTCATAATAAGCGGACGTATATTGTCTATAAGTTGACATGAATCGGCTATCCTTCTCGTTGCCGCTCGTCAAAGCCCAACGCAAGACCTCACAATAGTCACGCTTCATTCTAGCCTGCTTAGCCTCCATGATAAAGGCATCCACCAGACGAATGAACATGTACCTATGTGTTTGGACCATGCGGAGGTTGTTCTCTTCCAAATAGATGTTCGGATTATCAGCGATTCCACCCCATTTGAACTTATGAAGCATGTTGTCGTACATCTTGTCCGTGTTCACACGCTCGTTCGCATAGAACGGATCCTTCTTGATAGGCACGATGCGGTAAGCCATACCCTCAAGCTGCAGATAATCGTTGATACCCGTGAAGCTCTCCTTGCCGACGGTCGTCGCGAAGTACATCGGACGTTGCCAGTGGTTAGAGGCGAGAAGGTCAAGGATGAAGATCTCCTGTTTGCCCAAGAATCTCTTTCCGCCGAATCCGATATTCATTCTAGAGACGATTCTATCCTTATCCTTAGCATCCACCGTACCCGAATTCAACACCTCATCAGGATTGATGTCCATATAGACATTCTTCGCAGGATAGAACCAGAGTTTCTCCTTCGTGTTTCCAAAGATTCTTCTCTTGATGTTCGCGTCATTCTCCACCATGATCTTGTTGGCACTCTCCAAACTGATCGGATGGCCATCGACGATGTCCACGACATAAGCGTAATCCATCCTTCCGTTCATATAGTGCTGTGGCTTCAACGAAAGAGGAAGAGCCTTGGATTCGTAAGCGTCATGCGTCATCTGATCCACATACCAGCCCATCTGCAAATAACTCAAGTTGGCGACACGCTGGTCGGTACCGACACCCTCCACCTCTTGATTGTACCACAGAGGGAATGTGTCGTTATCTCCATTGGTGAAGATGACGCCATTAGGATCCATGGTCAATAGGTAGTTCTGACCGAAGTCACGGCAGGTGTATCGTCCTGAACGGTCGTGATCATCCCAGTTCTGAGAAGCCAAAAGCACCGGTCCCGCCAACAGACCCGCCACTGTTGCGATAGGGGCCCCGATTATTGGAGAGACGAACTTTATAAGCAGATCCACAATCGCTGGAACAGCCAAACCAATCCAGATACAGAAAGCGTAGAACGAACCAGCGTATGCGTAATCACGCTCTCTAGGCTGCAGAGGCGTTTGGTTCAGATACATGACGATGGCCAAGCCAGTCATGAAGAACAATGTGAACGTAACCACAAAGCTCTGAACGCCCAGATACTGGTTCTTTGCGCTCTTCTTGCTAATCTGATAGCATATACCCAAGATACCTAACAAGAGCGGAAGGAAGTAGTAGGTGTTTCGACCCTTGTTGTTCGCCAATTCGTCAGGCAAATTCGATTGGTCACCTAAACGCAGGGAATCGATGAAATCGATACCGCTGATCCAGTTTCCGTTCACGACGGTCATGTCGGTTGCCTGCACATCATTTTGCCTACCCACAAAGTTCCACATGAAATACCTCCAGTACATGAAATTGACTTGATAGCGGAAGAAGTAGGTCAGGTTCTCGCCGAAGGTAGGAACCATCTTTGTCTTACGCTGACCCTCTTTGTTGATGTAAGAGGCCTTCTTTCCTTTGATATTTCCCCAAACCTTGTATCCGTTGATATGGTGGGCCTGAGTGCTATACATACGAGGGAAAAGCATGCAAAGCTGATGTTTGTACTTCTTCTTCGTATCATAAGCCTCGTACTCGTCCGGCTCATTCGGATCCGTCTTCACCTTCTTCGCATAGAGGGTCTCGCCCTCGCTATAATCAGGTGTTCCATCCGCCTTGTATTCATACTCCGACGCATAACTCTCTCCAAAGAGCAAAGGAGTGTCGCCATATTGCTCACGGTTCAAGTAGCTCTTTAAAGCGAACACATCGTCCGGTGAGTTCTGATCCATCGGTGTGTTAGCGGCGGAACGGATGATGATAGCCGCATAGGAAGAGTATCCGAGAAGGATGACCGTACAACAGATCAGGATCGTGTTGAGGATTGAGTTGTTGTATAGCTTCTTCTTGTAGAACATAAATGTCGCCAAGCCTACCATAAAGAGTATGCCAATGATTGGATTGACACGTCCGCCCAAGAAAGGAATACCCAACAGAAGGATCGAGATCACAAACGAAGCGATCTTACGGAGATCATTATTTTTACCCCCCTTGCCAGCGTCTGCCTTTCCTGAGGTGTTGCCAGACTCCATCGTCTCCCAAATACCCCATACCAAACAGCCTACCAACAGAACCGCATATACGACTGTACCTGTATTGAAACTGAATCCAAGCGTATTGACAAAGAAGAGCTCAAACCATCCCGCCACTTCGACGAATCCAGGGATGATACCATAGAGAACCATCACAAGGATAGCGACGGAAACGCCCAGAGCCTTGAATGCGCCCCGAAGGGTAGCGTCATACTTCTTGAAGTAATAAACCAACACCAACGCAGGGATGGTCAGCAAGTTCAACAAGTGCACACTGATGGAAAGACCCATCAAATAGGCGATGAGCACCAACCAACGGTTAGCGTATGGCTTGTCAGCCACATCTTCCCACTTCAGGATCGCCCAAAAAACGGCTGCGGTAAAGAGTGATGAGTAGGCATATACCTCGCCTTCCACCGCTGAGAACCAGAACGTATCGGTAAAGGTGTAGGCAAGAGCACCCACAGCACCCGCACCCAAGATAGTGATCAGCTGGGAAACGGAGATCTCCCCCTCGTCAGAGGTCAACACCAACTTGCGCGTCAAATGGGTAATGGTCCAGAATAGGAAAAGGATACAGAAGGCACTACATATAGCCGAGAATGAGTTCACCATCATGGCCACATGCGCCGGATCTGAGGCGAAAAGGGTAAATAGCCTTGCCGTCAACATGAAGAACGGTGCTCCCGGCGGGTGTCCAACCTCTAATTTATATGCTGTTGAAATAAACTCGCCACAGTCCCAAAAACTGGCTGTCGGCTCAATCGTCATCAAGTACGTTGCCGCGGCGATAGCGAACACTATCCACCCGACAACATTGTTCAATAACTTGAATCGCTTCATTATTTTTTATTATTATTAGTATTTTATTATCTATTGATAAGAACGGACAAACCCGTGATTTATTACTTTGCGATCTTCGCCCAACTATCCTTCAGCGCCACAGTACGGTTGAACACCAACTTACCCGGCGCAGAATCAGGATCCACATTGAAGTAGCCGATTCGCTGGAATTGGAAATGTTGAAGCGGTTGCACATCCTTCAACCAAGGCTCCACGAACGATTGTGCGATGGTGAGCGAGTTCGGGTTCAGCAACTCCCTGAAGTCCTTGTCCTTCTCATCACCCGGATTCTCCACGTTGAAGAGTCGGTCGTACAGACGGACCTCGGCAGGTACAGCGTGCTGTACGGAGACGAAGTGGATGGTTCCCTTCACCTTGCGGTCGCTACCCGGCATTCCGCTTCTCGTCTCAGGGTCGTACTCGGCGTAGACCTCGGTCACGTTGCCGTTCGCATCCTTCTTGCAACCTGTACACTTGATGATATAAGCGTTCTTCAGGCGCACCTCGTTACCAGGCGTCAAACGGAAATATTTCTTTGGAGCGTCCTCCATGAAGTCATCCTGCTCGATATACAACTCGCGGGAGAAAGGCACCTCGTGCTTACCCATCGACTCGTCCTCAGGGTTGTTGATCGCCTCCATCATCTCCACCTTACCCTCAGGGTAGTTGGTGAGGATCAGCTTGATCGGATGGATGACCGCACTGGCACGCATGGCCGTCGCATTCAACTCCTCGCGTATCGTGGCCTCCAACAAGGAGACATCGATGACACCGTCATATTTCGTATAACCAATCCTCTTCACAAACTCGCGGATAGAGGATGGTGTGTAACCACGACGACGCAATCCACAGATGGTCGGCATACGAGGGTCGTCCCAACCGCTCACGAGACCTTCCTGGACAAGCTGCAACATCTTGCGCTTACTCATCACGGTATAGGTGATGTTGAGTCTGTTGAACTCACGCTGTTTCGGTCTATAGTCACTATCAGCGAATTGATCGATGAACCAATCGTACAACGGACGATGTACCTCAAACTCCAGCGTACACAAGGAGTGGGTCACACCCTCGAAATAGTCAGACTGCCCATGGGCGAAGTCATACATCGGGTATACCTTCCACTTATTGCCTGTGCGGTGGTGAGGATGTGTCGTGATGATACGGTAGATGATCGGATCACGGAAGTGCATGTTCGGGTTCGCCATATCGATCTTGGCGCGCAGAACCATCTTACCATCCTCGATCTTACCTTCGGACATCTCCATGAAGAGACGCAGGTTCTCCTCTATCGGACGGTTGCGGTATGGGCTCTCCGTACCAGGGGTGGTCGGCGTACCCTTCTGCTTCGCGATCTCCTCGGCGGTCTGCTCGTCCACGTAAGCCTTGCCCTCCTTGATGAAGCGCACCGCCAAATCCCAAAGCTGCTGAAAATAATCGGAAGCGTAGTAGACATTCGCCCACTGGAATCCGAGCCACTGGATATCCTCCTGGATAGAATCCACATACTCGACATCTTCCTTCACAGGATTCGTGTCATCGAATCGTAGGTTACAGATTCCGTTGTACTTCTTGGCGATACCGAAATCCATGCAGATCGCTTTCGCATGACCGATATGTAAGTACCCGTTTGGCTCAGGCGGGAAACGAGTTTGAATCCTACCCCCGTTACGACCCTCCTTCAAATCCTCTTCTACGATTTCTTCAATGAAGTTCAAATTCTTTTTCTCTTCATTTTCCTGAATATTCTCAGCCATTGAATAATTATTATTTAAGAAATTTTTAAGCGCAAAGTTAACTCTTTCGCGTGAAAAATTCAATTTCAGACTATTAATAAGTGCAAAGAAATCATGGGGCGTACCACTAAACAGGAAGACGGACCTCACCTGTCTCATTCGTTTATTACGTAAATATCTGCAAATAAGCTACATACACATCATCTTCCATGCAAAAGAAAAATTCTATTTGTGTATTCACGAAAAAAACAGATCACAAAGATTATCCTTTTCAAAATATTCACTATATTTATGGAAAGAGATTTATTTATTTATTTGTTTGATGTGGCAGGAATCTACCAGAATGTTGAGCATGTAGAGATGAAAATAGCATTCCATCCACACAGAATATTACACTTAGAGAATAGAAATAACCATAAAATATTTTGCTTATGAGAAAATTTAAACTCCTTTTACTCCTGCTCACATGCGTAACGACCACATGGGCCGCAGCGCCAGACTTTGAAATCCCTGAGATGAGGAAATATACAAGTGCGGAAGAATGCAAGGCAGACAATGAATTGGTCGCTAAGACTTCCAGGTATTACTTCACCACCGATTTTCTTAAAGATGGAGAACATGCGTTATCAGCAATACGTTTCGTGTTATCATGGGTCGATTACTCAGATGAGATATTGGTTTCCATGTCTGAACAAACAACAGGCGCTTTTTTCAGCTGTAAGAATGAAAATCTTAGAAGCATCCTACTTGGATCCTATATTTGCGGATGTGCCCTCTACAACCGGGATGTGAAAACATCAAAGGAATTCACCTTCGACATGCACTACTACGCATTGGAGGCAACCCTGCGCTACTACGAGAAAAACAAGGTTTATTTCGGAGATTGCAAAAAGATAGACAAGATGCTGAAATCGCTGAACAAAGGTAAACTGCGCAAGGAACAGGAACGGCTTTTCGCCGTGAACAAGAAATAAAAGAAACGGCTTTACTCAACAAAACGTGTGCCTGCCTCCTGATCGGGAAGCAGGCACACTTTCTTTTTATGCTATCGAAAGATACTCTACTTTACCATTAAAATGCGCTGGTAACTCTTCTCCTTTGACGTAACGATCAAAAGGTAAGAGCCGCTTTCCAAATCATTCCGGTCAATGAAGAAATGTATCGGACCATTCCCCTCGGAAAGCGAACCGCTCTGTTTACGAACGCCTGTCATATCAACGATCTCCCAATCCACACGCTGTGCGGCAGGCACTTGAATCATCACCTCCGTTGACTCCCTCATTGGATTTGGCTTGATGGAGAAGGACTCATCATCTGCTTTCGCCCATGAGATACCCACATTCTCGAGGATAGTGAACTTACCTGTCTTTGTCGCATCGCCACCTTCTCCCCTCGCGGTGATGACATAATCGTATTCGCCCGGCTCAGCGTCCGCCACGCCACTGATGTAGACCGATCCTTTTTCAACCTTATAGTTGACACCCGTCGGCAGGCCCGTCACTTCAACTGAACTGGCGTTGTCGAAGATGTAATGGAATTCCACGATGGGATCGCCTTGCTTCACCTCTTGGGAGGCCTCTCCGTCACCCATCTTAACGAGGGAGGCGGGCTCCTTCATATGAGCCAGATTCCTGTAATACTCCAACGGACTATAGCCCAAATGAGGAGGCTGGTTGTAACCGCAGTTCTGCCATGCTACAGCCATGTCATACACGTGGTCGTCGCGCAACCACGGCAACTTATAACGACTATCTGTGGTAGAGGAGTAGATTGTCAGGAAATATTTGTTGTTGACCGATGTCCAGAAGATAGCCTCCTCACGCCAATCCCCCACTATGTCCGCTTGCAGGCACGGATTATATTTGGTGGCATTGTTCGTGTTGGCGGCATACTCCACCTTCACACCATCCACATAGATATTATACCCGAAAGTGTGAAGGCGATCCCATGTCTTACTCGCCATGTTCCACTTGTCCACATGTCCGCGGTCATAAGACTCCTCCAACAAATCACCATCCCAGAATATACGGTAATTGATGGAACTGCTCTTCGTGCTACCCGTATGCCATGCGGCGATGTTACGTCCCTTGCAGGTAAAGAGATTTTCATCGCTCCACTCCATGCATTCCGCACCATCATACGTGCTGTCGCAATCCAAAGCGAGTCCACGGCCGGTATCGCCACCCGTCTGATTCTTCGATGTCAACACCTTACCTGTCTTCGCATCCAACAATGCGCAATCATATTTGGCGGTGGTCTCCTCCATGACCATAAAGTATTCAAGGCCATCGTTCGAAGGGTCAAATTCGCCCAAGTGGGTGGCATCACCATGCCCAAAGCCTGTGTTCCACAAGAGGGAGCCGTCATGGTCAAGACATGCGGCCCCGACGATGATCTCATCATAACCATCGTTGTCCACATCACCACACGTGATGCTATGGGCACCCTGCCCGTATATGCCCTGTCCGGGACGGTCGGAGGTGTGCTTCCATAAGTTGGACAAAGTCTGTCCATCCCACGAATATGCCGCGGCGTACGAATAGGTGTAGATGCCTCGCGTGGTCACCGCGCACGGTTTAGCCTGGCCATTGACAGGCAAAAAGGCCACACAACCCTTCATCCAGTTTCCTCGGTGTCCGTAGGTTGAGCCGTCAGTGTTCGTGCTTCTGTCGTCCCAATCCTTCTGGATACTGAAATATGGCCAATAATCGATTGTCGCCAACTCCTTGCCGTCCTTGCCGCTGAAGCAAGTGATCCACTCTTTCCCTCCATCCGTGATAACACCAGAGCTGTTGATGGAAGAGGCGGAATGGTTAGCGCCCGCCGCCGCACCTTTCGAAAGGAAATTGCCGGTAGCGTCCTTCGAGCCCTGGGCCGTCTTGGCGATCAACTCACCATACCCATCCCCGTCGAAATCGTAGCACAGGAACGTGAAGCGACAACCAGCCAACACATTTGGTCCTAAATTGATACGCCACAACAACGTGCCGTCCAACTTCAGACAGTCCAAAATCGGAGGAGCCGTAGGGGTTGCCAGCGCACCCGTACCTCCTTCCCAGCAAAGGATGATCTCCTGTTCTCCGTCACCGTCCATATCATAGGCGGAGCAGTCATACGGAGAATAGGTCACCGTCGTGCCATCAGGCAAGCGGTAAGAGCCTGGATGATTCAGTTGGAGATGACGGAAATGATTACCGTCGCATTTGACACCCTCCTGGGAATCAATCATTTCGCCCTCTTTGTTATAGACCTCCACCGAGAAGGTCGAGTTCGCATAGTTCTTGGAAAGCGTGGTGTTGGTACGGTCGGTGAATTCCTTCACCAACTTGCCGTCCGCATATAGTTTGTAAGTGGTGGACTTCGGCGCATCCGTACCTCTCATTCGCCAGCTGACGAAGACATTGTCATTCTTAACCGTCTGGCAAGCCCATAGTCCCCTCGATGCATCCGCGGATGCGGAAGGGATGTTCGCCACGACCGCCATCATGCCGGACAATAATAGTGTGTAAATGTTTTTCATTTTGGTAAGTATTTTTAGTATCTATATATATTATTGTCGCAAATATAATGAATTCTTTTAAATGCCAATAAAAAGTACCCACTTACAAAAAAGGTCTGAGTCCACGAAAGACCCAGACCCAATTGACATCAACTAAGACACTATTTTTTCATCCGTCGGATCACATCATCATAATCCACGTCGTAGTACTCTTTCAAAATAGAGCGAACCACATCTTCGCTATAGTTACCCTCTTCCTGGATATGTGCCAGCGCCTCCGGTTTCTCTATCTCCTTATTTCTGAGCAATTCGCCATAATAGACATCCATGTCATTAAATCCCAATTCCTTCTTGTAGAAGAATTGTCTAAGCATGTTGATATAACAATCAGACCGCCATGTGGAGTGGAAATTGTCATTGTAGCTCCACCCCAACTCCGTGATCTTGGTAATGACCTCCTCCTTCTTCCATTCGATATAGAAGAAAGGTTGGATCCGCACAGGGATGGACTTCTTCTTTGCGCCCTCCCATGATACGAAGTCCTGGAATTGGTAGTACAATGTTTTAATCGAGCTCAGATAAGAAGGGTTCTTCAGCAATCGCTTACCATACCCTATAACTTTATTCTTCGTATTAGCAGGCTTGCCTTCACAAAGCAAATCCACACGATAATCCATCAACTCAAATGGTGTGTCGCCCGTCAACAACAAAGGGATTTGCTGTTCACGCACAAATTTCGGGATCAACTTCTTGATTCCATAGCGACAGCCCGTGCAGAAAGTGGCGCACATGGCGATATCGGGTTTTTTTGCCCAATTACGGACACATTGTCTACCCGACGTGTTCAACACCTCGTTTTTGATATAGTGGATGTCCACTCCCAACTTCTCCACGATGGTTTTAACATTCTGCCTCGCCTGAGGAGTCATGAAATCATGTTCTATGGAGACAGCCAACACATTCAGGTTCAGAACCTTTTTCGCAAAGTAGAGGAGATATGAGCTATCCCTTCCGCCACTAACACCCACCGCGCAATCATACTTCCTGTTCGGATCACTTTGCGACAATACCGCATCCACATCCTTTTTCAAGGCTTCCATTCCGGGATAATAGTATTTCCCCTTATTCGTCAAACAATAATTACATACACCCTCCTCATTATAAGTGATGTATGGATAATTATCGGGCAAATTACATATACAACATCTTCTTACCATAATGAATGAATTAAAATTAAACCCCTAACTTCACTTGATACATTTTCATGCATTCCTATTATATATAACGAGAACATACGAAAAAATATTGTATTCAAATCGTACAAGATTCGTTATCAGAAAATTAAAAAATGAGCGCACATCTCTTTCATGCGATGGCAAACCCATTTCCATGATCATTTCACCGATCAGCTATCGACAAATATAATAACAATTTATATAAATATGATGAATACGCCATTAAATTAATATGATTTTTTTTACGCAGAACCTTCGACGTGGAGTTTTGTCAAATATTTCATATACAATTATTTGGCGTCAACAAAAGAGGGTCATTTCCGTCTATTTTTGACTAACGATTATACATTATTCAAGATAAGATTATTATATTTGCACCACATTCAACTATTTATGTATGTGGCTTTTATTGTAAAAACAATTACTTATGAAACCATTATTCACTTTCGGGGCCACCCTATTAATGTGTATATTCGCCCTCAGTTCATGTGAACACGCTCAAGAGGAGACCAACGGAAAAGACACCCCAACCCGCATTCTGGTCGTGAATGGCGTAAAATACCAAACCGCCACCACACAACTCACCAAAGGTTCTGGCTTAAATTTCAAGGCCACCACCGCTAACGACGAGTTGACCATTGTACTGGTGATGAAAGATTCTGAATTGGATAAAGAATATGACCTCAATTCAGAAAGCAACTGTGGCACCAGATACCTCCAAGTCCTATTCTCCAATGTAAGCGTAGATAGCTATTCCATTGCCACGATGGGACCTAAAAGGCTGAATGTCATGAAGGAATGGGGAGGATCCGAAATCCGTGACCTGGAATTAGCGAAAGCAAAAATCAGCAAGAACTCGGATGACACATACACCATATACATAACCGCAGAGGGTGACGGACTCTCCTTCCAGATGGACTATACCGGAGAGATTAACCAGATCAACTGATCATCCCTTCCCGGTCTCGTGCCGTAAGAAACCCAACGACAGACGGAAGCAGGACAACCGACGTGCTCCAAAAGAATAACGTCTCACACCGCATACTCTTTTTACACATATCTTTAGCCCTTATAGTGTCTGAAAAACATGCCATATTTGTTGCGATTCTGATTTATTTTTTTAATTTTGTATAGAGCTATCAAGAGGCGGCTCCCTCCAGGAGACCGTCGCATAGTTCGTTTAAACTATTTTTAAACCTAAAAGAATGAGCATGAAATCTTTACGCAGAAAAATCATCACACTCCTTTTGTCAGCGCTGGCCATCAGCGGCTTCACCTCGTGCCAGGACGAAGAGGAGATGGAAGGAAGAATCATCACCGGCGTTTGTTGGGAAGGAGTATTACCGATCAAGGAATATTACGGACAAGAAAACTACTTCAGCAGATTCTTCTTTTACGAGGAAAACAGCTACAAATATGGCTTCGAGGAGTTCTATTACAAAGGCGTTTACCAACAGACCTACGAGTTTGGCTGGTATTGGCTGGATGATGCATACAGCGTCATTGCGTTGAACTATGGAGGCAGATGGCAGAACGACATATCCTGCATTGATCTCAGGGAAGTGACAAACAACTACATGTATGGGTACTTCTACATGGATGTGGCCGATTACTGGGCTTATAAAGATGGCAGCTACGACCATCGGAGCGACCACTACATCGAGTTGAAGCATGTCAACGTCAACAGACGGCAGGATTAAGATATCTGTCCAAAGGCTCCCACAGACCACCTAACGGCTCTGTTCGGCAAAAGGCTCAAATGCCAGGGTAATATCCACGGAGCTCCTTCCGGAGGGATTTGGCCCTCCCTCCCGTGAACGAATCCACAAGGGCCCAGAAACGCTCACTGTGATTCAACTCGACAGTATGGCACAATTCGTGAATTAGAACGTAATCTATCAAATGTTGTGGAAGCCGCATCAGGTATAAATTTAAACTGATGTGGCTTTCTTTTGTGCAGCTGCCCCATATGGAACGTACGTTTCGGATACGGCAACTATCATACTTCAAACCACATCTCTCCGCAATGTATCGCAACCGGTCCGGCAAAACACGCTTCGCCTCCACCGTCATCGTCCGCTCGACAACCTTCTTGATGAGCGTTTGGACGCTCTCCGACGCGATATCCGCACTTTTCGGACAATAGATGGTCAACACGCCCTCCTGCAACTTCGATTGGAAATGTGGCCCCTCCACACGTGTGATACAAACCTCAAAGGTTAGGGTCTTGTACTCGGTAGATTCATCAAAAAGGATAGGCCGCATGGACGACAAGCGCTTCTCGCTCTTTCGTACGGTATCCTGAATCCATTCTCTTTTCTTGTCGAGGAAATTGAGCGCCTCCCTAAGGGTATACCTATGCGGAATAACCAATACAATCTGCCCGGGTTTTATCCTAATGGATACATATTTTGCCCTGCCACTATAGGAAACCAAGACCTTTCCGATCCCTTCCACCTCTATTTCACCCACTTCCCGGCCCATCTTTATTCTATTATACTCATCAAAAGGAGTACAAATATAATTGATAATCAGTTCTATAAAAAATAATATTAAATTTTAATCCGAAAAAATTTGCCACTTCAAGAAAAGTATCTACCTTTGCAGAGCAAAAACAAAGAAGGTGCCATAGCTCAGTTGGTAGAGCAAAGGACTGAAAATCCTTGTGTCCCCGGTTCGATTCCTGGTGGTACCACTGAAAAGACTGATTCTGAAAAGGGTCAGTCTCTTTTGTTTTTATACAATCGGATAGCGGAAAAGGCAGACCGCACAATCGACTCACCGACAAACAACAAAAAAAGAAAGCCACCCGAAATGGATGGCTTTTCTTTTTAAAAAACGCAAATTAGAACTAAACTACAAATTTATAAGGAAAGCATTTCACAACGCCATTAAGTATAGTACAAAAAGCGTGCCAAACTCTCCCGAAGTCCTAATTTATTATTTTACCTCAATTTTTTTACAATAAACACCAACTGGATAATTCGACGATTGAACCTTGGAAGCGTCCGCTTTATCGAAGTACTTCATCACCTGACGGAGGTCGTATGGCACCTCTGTCGCGATAAGGATCAGATTGTCGATTCCGACTGGCTCGGAGAACTCCACAGGGTACGTGGTCAAATCGATCGTACAATTGCCAGGGATGAGCAAGTGGGACATCGTCGTGGCATCGTCGATTGGCAAGCAGTCATACTTCTCACCGTTCTTGTTGATGTCAAGGATGTTCACATACAACGGAGTGTCGCTGCTATTCTTGATTCTGAAGACAGCCTGGCTATCCAAGGCTACAACGCCCTCCAACTCGGCCTTAGTCCTTCTGTCAAGGATGGAGAATGAGATGGCGTAATCGGTCTTGGCATTGTTCATGGAGCCCAACGGACTACCATTGTGCTTAGCCAAAATCGCCTTCGCGATATCGTTCTCGATAATATCTCCACGATAGGTACAACCGGCGGCCTCATGGCTGATTCTATCCGAACCTCCGTTGAAAAGCGATTTGGAGGCGTGGGAGACGAAGTTAGAGGCATAGCTCTGCTTGCTCTTGTAGTTGGCGATCAGCTCGCTCACCTTCTGGCCGTTGTTCTGGGAGATGGAATAGATCTTCTCCGCCTTACGGTCGATGAAAGACAACGCAGAGTTGTTATCCACACGGATCATATCCGTCAACAAGAGCGGATCCCTTTTCTGCAGAGCCACCCACTTCCCGTTCGCTTGCTTCTCCGCCTTTCCGATGACGGAATAGACGTAGATATCTTGTGCGCAGACGAGGCTAACCAGCATCGACAAAAGCGCTATCAAAAAACATTTCTTCATATTAAACTCCTTTCTTGTTAATGTATACTAATATACTAAATTTAGTACAAAACACATGCCAAACTATTTCTTCTCGAAGAGGATGAAGTTACCCTGTCTGTTCTCGAAGATAGGCATTTGCCTTCCGTTGGTCGCTTGCCTTACCTGGTTGCGGATGTAGAGTTCCAAAGCATCCAACGTGATGTTTCCTTCCTCATCGACTGCCTTACCCTTTATACCTTCGAGCAAAGCCTTCGTGAAGATACCGTTCTCCCACTGCTCAGACTCGTTAGACTTCTGCGCTTCGGTGCTGGAGTAGAATCCGATAATGTCAGGCTCTGCCATGGAGAAGGTCTCTGCGGCACCTCTGATGCCATACATGGAACCTGAGTGGCAAGCATCCATGAAGATGATGATCTTACATTTCTTGTCCTTCATTCTCTTCAAGGCGCTACGGATGATATCGAAATCGACCGCAGAAGAGAAGAGGTCATTGCTCTCCGCATTGCATGACAAGAAATAGGTTTCAGCACCCTCTTTCGCACCATGTCCGGAGAAGAAGAGCAAGATTACATCGCCCTGGTTCGCCGAGTTCACCAATGTAGAGAGACCCTTCTTGATGTTCTTGTCGGAAGCGCCCTTGTCTTGAATCAGATTGGCGGTCTTGAGAGACTGGTATTGGGACAAGTTACAAGTCTTCACCGTATTCATGAAGTCTGCCGCATCCTTCGCCGCATGTTGCAATCTCAGGTCTGCCTGGTCATAATCGCTCACACCGACAGCAAAGACATGCAAAGCTGGTTTCGGACGATCACCACGGTAGTGCAACAACACAACGGCTGGGTCACTGTTTTGTCCTCTGTTATCCTTTGCGATCAACTGCACGCGGCAATCGCTCACACGAGGCAAAGTGAGTGTAATCTGCTTTCCGACACGTTTAACACCTTTCGTGCGAGGCATCAACTCACCATTGATGTAAGCGATGATCTCAGGCTCGCTACCATCATGGGTGGAAGTCTCGTAAGTGAAAGTAACTTCAGGGGAAGAGTATTGAGCGCCATCCTTAGGCGACAATATCTTGATCGTAGGGGCTCCCTGCACCACATGGGTAACAGTTGGAGTAGGCTCCACCTTACCAGGAGTTGTATTGCCTCCGCTTGGCTTAGTTGGCTTGGTTGGAGTATCAGGCCTCTTCTGTGGCTCTTGAGCCGCAAGATTAGGTGTCTTGTATGCGAAAGACTCCAAATTTGGCACTAAAGAAGGAGCAACCTTTCCTTTCGGATTATTCGCCTGCCACTTCTTCGCCGCCGCCTTGGCTGCGTTCATGTCAGCAAAAGTAGGTTTTACCACGAAGTTACCAGCACGGTCGATGGCACCCCATTTCCCTCTATACTTCACCACGGCAAAATAGCATGCCGGACTAAAGATCGCGGTCTTATCGACGTTCTCGAACACTGGCTTCATAGTCCAATTACCCAAGTAGTTGATGAAACCAATCTTCTTCACACCGTTCTTCAAACCAATATAGATGTTTTCTCCCAACACGGCGTTCGTCTCCCACTCCTTCACAGCTTTGCGGACATCCTCCTTAGAGGTGAAATATGGGTTGATGGCCATCACACCTTCACGATCCACGGCACCCCACTGCTTGTCCAACTTCACGATGGCATAGTTCTTTCCCCTTTCGAAGGAGAAATCCTTATCCACATCCTCATAAATAGGACGGAAATACATCTCGCCGGTGTAATCCACGAATCCCCATTTGCTCACGGTATTATCATAGACTGAGTAAAGGAAGACGCTTCTATCTCCACCTTTAACAGCCAACTTAGCGGCGCGAAGGGCCATCTCCTTGGTCGTGAAGACCGGTTTGCAATAATACTTTCCATCCGCGGCCACGGCACCCCACTTCCCTTGGTATTGCACGATTGCATATTTTCTACCCGCAAATGCATTTACCTGGTCGTAGTCCTCATAAATAGGTTGAATGACCCACGTGGAACCATTCATGAAACCCCACTTTCCTGTTTTAGTGCTTCTGTTCGCTTTTTGAGCCGGCGCATAGGCGACGGACAAGGCCAACAGACACATTGTCAATAAATACTTCTTCATTTTTTTATCGTTTTTCTATGTTTTCCACTATTTCCTGTTCAAGCGTCTTTCCACCCCTCTTCTTCACTATGATCTTTTCCACTTTGAATAGCAAGAAGTAGAAGATTTCCGCCGCATATCCCGCCAAACCTGTTCCCAACAATGCATAGAGCAATGTGATGTTGTATTGACGTTCGATAAACAAATATCCACCTAAAAAGACGAGGGCCAGCATCATGATGATCTGGAGGGTGGTGGACAACACACCCGACACGTCATTGTACTTCTCGTTGATCCAACAATAAATGAAGCAATACAAGAAGGTATAAAGCAAGCCCAAGAGGAGACCATCCTTTTCGGACATCTGATTAATCAACCTGCCCGGCTTGGTCAAAGTCGAGATGGCATACCCATGGATGGTCGTTCCGCAGATACGCCTCGTGCCATCAATATTAATCGGAATGTCATGGAAGTCCCTCAGATCCAAATAATCTCCCACCAAAACGATTTTGTCCTTTATGAGATCACGAAAATAGGTGTCGTTGCCCTCTATCTCCTGCAACAACAGTTTCTTCTCCATCGGGTCCTCAAACTCCATCGCATTGATAGCCTTTTGAGCCTTCACAATATCCAGGACCTCAAGTATGAGGATCTTCTCAAATGTGGTTTGTTTGTAATGAATCAGTTCCTCATTCTCCTCCCGGCTCTCCCAGAAGTTATAGACATCCGGGTGCGCCATCCGGACAATCTCATGGACAAAAGTGCTCAGCGTCGTGTCATCGAAGGTGAGAGTCTTATAGAATTTGCGGATCGTCTCGTTCTCGACATTCACGCAGGCCTCCACGCATCCGGAGTTCTTCACGAAAAAAGACTCCTCTTTCTTAAATTTACTGATGTTCATCTCGTCTCCACCCGCAGCCACTTTCTGCAACGGGTCATACTGGGGCACCATCCTGCAGGCCGCTATCACATGATCCTTGCAACGGGAGATAACATGTTCGAGACTATCATTGGCGAGCGTGTCCCCATTCCCGGCGCCACTGAAGATAACGTCGAGCGCGATCACCTTCGCCCCTGCATTATACATGTACTCGATACCCGCGGCGATGTCAGCTCTGGAATAACATTGCGCCAAGTCCAGCATGATGATGTCCGAACTAACATCGGCCTCTCTGTCAGACTTGTCGTTCTCCGTCTGGAAATAGCTATCGGTCATGGTGAAGTTTCCCAATATCTGTCCCACGGGATCCAAATAGGAAGAACTGTAACGCAACTCATTCACGATCGCACATATCGTCACTATGATTAGCATTATACCGATCGAGTGGAGTATGTATCTCAATATATTTTTCATACGCACACACTTTGTCACAAATATACAAAAGATTTTAACTATTGCATAGATTTCCAATAAAATGTGAAAGTCAATCCCCCCAACTGGCAGGCCCTATTGGCGCACGAAGGCATCGACGAATCTCCGACAACCATGCACGATACGACATGTCCCGAAAGGAGAAAAGAAGAGGAGAAAAAGAGAAAATAAACATAGATTTCATAGTCAAACATTTTCAAATTGCAAAAAAAGAGTTAGTTTTGCCCCTCTAAAAGAGATGGAACGCAAAATCCTTTCAACGAAATTAATGTACAACACTAATATTTGAAAAATACGAAATGATTCCGAAAATCATACACTACTGCTGGTTTGGGAAAGGGGAGATGCCCAATTTGGCATTAAAATGCATTGAGTCTTGGAAGAAATATATGTCCGATTACGAGATAAGGAGATGGGATGAAGAGAGTTTCGACATTAACTCAAACACATACGTGAAGGAGGCATACGAAAACAGGAAATTCGCATTCGTCACAGACTATGTGCGGCTTTACGCATTATACAAAGAAGGGGGCATATACATGGACACCGATGTGGAAGTGCTTAAGAGCCTGACACCTTTTCTGCACCTACACGCATTTTCAGGCTTTGAAAGTAGCGGATACGTGCCAACAGGCATGATGGCAAGCGAGAAAGAGGGGCAATGGGTCAAAGACCTTTTGGTAGACTATGACAACCGCCATTTCGTCAAGGAAGATAACACCTTTGACCTCACGACAAACACGACATTGATAACAAACTATATGTTGGAGAAAGGATTGGTGATGAATAACACGTATCAGGACTTCGAAGGGCTGACCACCATGTATCCTTCAGAATATTTTTGTCCAATATCCCAACATACAGGAAAGCTGAATCTGACCGAAAACAGTTATTGCATCCATCACTTCGCAGGATCATGGATGCCAAAACACGTGCAGGCCGCTTCCAAGATACGGAAACGATTGTCGCGTCTTTTAGGACCTAAAACGATCGAATTCCTGATCAAGAAGATAGGACTTAAAAAGTGGAAAGAGAGTCAGATGAAATAAACGAAAAGAAACATTATACTCCTATCGACGTTACTCGAATCGCAATATAATCGGACCAAATTTTACTTTAACTGGTTGGAATATATCCGTTTATAAATGGCGAAATACTTATCGACCATCGTCTTAATCGTCAGTTTCTCGTTGAAGATATCCAAAGATTTCTGACACATTTTTCTATACAAATCGGGATCTTCGAGAATCTCCTTGATGCGATTCACAAAGACATCCACATCATTTTCGACCGCATAGCCGTTCAAACCATCCTCTATGATCTCCGGCACACCACCCACTTTGGACGCCACCACAGGTTTCCCGAAACTCATGGCTTCCAAGATGGAAACTGGCAATCCCTCGAAATCCGAGATGAGGCAATACAAATCCGTTTTTGAGCAATAGGCTCCCGCATTGGCGATATTCCCGATGAAATGGCAGTTTTCCGGCACATCATCATACTCAACCTTCTCGCAATTGCCTATCCAAATGAACCCATATTGAGGCAAACGCTTAGCGATCTCGACAAAATATCTAGGCTTCTTCGGCGCAACCAACCTCGCAATGGTGAGCACATTCTTCTCGTATTGGTGAAATACAGGGATATCCTCGATCGAACTCGTGTCCGGACGATTGATTCCATTGTATATCATCTCAACATTGTTGGTTATGTTCTCGGAAATCAAATTATTATAATCGTAATTACTTACGCCCACTATCGATGCGCAAAAACGCTGCATGAATTTTGTTATCGGAAGGAAAATCCTGTTCGCGACCCTAATCGAGTCGAACCCATGCACCGTATAAATAACCTTTTTGCTTGGAATGGCGATTTTCCCCAATATAGCAACCTTCGACGCATGCAGATGCACGACATCCGGCTTGATCCGCTTATATAGTTTCCTTATTTCCCTATATGCCAACAGATCTTCCTTGAGACTAACCGCCCTTTGGAGGTGCTTCAGATGGATACATTCGACAGATGGATGGAACAAACTCCACATCTTGCCGTCACCCTCTCCGGAAGCCACAAACACTTCATTGCCCTCAACAAGACTATTTGCAAGATTCGCCACAACAGTCTGCGCACCTCCCAATTCACACTTTGTTATGATTTGTAGGATTCTCATCTCTTCTCTTTTGATATTACAATGAATGGGGTTTCAAATCCGCCATACTACAAAATTATCATGCATATCATGCGCAAAGGTAGAACAAATTCTAACACGCACAAATGTTTTTCCCCTTTTTCATGACACTGACACCTGAAATTCATTCCCCCACGCATAATCAATTGTAAATAGCAATTCGGTTTGTAAACAAAAAATAAGACCCACAAGGGGACTCTAACCTCCATTCCCGCACGGATAGACAAGAAAAACACAGATACAAGGTGGCATCAAATAGTTTTTCTCATTTTTTTCATATATTTGCAGTGGATTGGGACATATGAGATGTCCTTCGGATATAAAGTATATATTTACGGACAAACATAAAACGTAGATGCCATGAAAATAACAATGATAGGCGCAAGTGGATTTGTGGGAACACGACTGATTGACTTGCTACTAAAAGGAAAACAAAACATTTATGAAGTAAAAAACGTGGATTTGGAGCATAGCCATTTCTTCGATTCTTACACTACGATCGGCGATGTCCGCAACCAGGACGACATGGACAGGGAGATCGCTGGAAGTGACGTGGTCGTTTTATTGGCCGCACAACATAGGGATGATGTTACCCCAGTTTCTTTGTATTATGACACCAACGTGGGCGGAATGGAGAAAACGCTTAATGCCATGGAGAAAAACAACGTCAAGCGAATCATTTTCTTCTCCTCCGTCGCCGTATACGGACTGAACAAGAAAAATCCAAGCGAGGATCACCCTAAAGATCCTTTCAACCACTACGGGAAAAGCAAATGGCAGGCGGAACAGATCCTCCAGAAATGGTACGAATCGCATCCAGACTGGAATATCAATATCATCCGCCCGACTGTGACCTTCGGAGAACGCAACCGCGGAAACGTGTACAACCTGCTCAAGCAGATCTCTGGGGGAAAATTCCTCATGGTAGGGAAAGGTGACAACGCAAAATCAATGGCATACGTGGGAAACGTGACCGCCTTCGTCAAATATATGATCGACAACCTCACTGAGGGATATAATGTCTTCAATTATATTGACAAGCCGGACTATACCATGAACGACCTCGTACCATTGGTCAGCGAAGTGATGAATAAGCACATACCTTCTATCCGGGTTCCTTACGCACTGGGTATGCTGGGAGGTTACTGCTTCGATTTACTATCCAAAATAACGGGTAAGAAAATGACCATCAGTTCCGTACGGGTGAAGAAATTCTGCTCGACTACGCAGTTCGACTCGACGAAAGCCCACTCAACTGGTTTCGTCCCTCCTTTCACGCTGGCCGAGGGATTGAGAAGGACTTTGGAGTTTGAGTTCCTACACCCGGCCAAGGACGAAATCGTTTTTAAGAGCGAATAATCACATCGTTTCATACGGCTTCCATAGGGGGATAGGAGAACATTCCGTCCCCCTATGCGTTTTTTCAGGTCGTCTCGGCACGACCTGAAGGAAGGACATGTCGCACATCCTTATTACCGACATTAGCGGAATCATTTTGCGAGGAAACGGATGGGCATAAGTGTTTTATTGCCATAAAATCACTCCAAAAAAGAGTCAAAAAGAACGTAGTATATATGAATATTTCTTATTTTTGCGCCCGAAATAAAGTATAAAGTATATATTATCTAGTTTTATGTCCAACAGTAACACTATCGTGGGTTCCAAAATCAAGGGGATTAGGGAATCCAAAAACATCTCCATCGAGGAGATTTCTGAGCGCAGTGGTCTCTCTACAGACCAAATCATATCAATCGAGAATGATCAGTACTTGCCTTCTTTGGGGCCGTTGATCAAGATCGCGAGAGCGTTGGGTGTGCGATTGGGTACTTTCTTGGACGATAATGACGAACTAGGACCTGTTGTTTGTCGCGCTGAAGAGCGTAACAGCAGCATCAGCTTCTCCAACGGCGCTACCGACGCAAGGAAGCACATGGAGTATCACTCCCTCGCCAAACAGAAGGCGGGAAGGCACATGGAGCCTTTCATCATCGACATCCAACCTTCCGAGGAGAAAAACTTCAAACTCTCCGCACACGAGGGTGAGGAGTTCATCTACGTCATGGAGGGTGAGGTCGAAATCGAGTACGGCAAGGAAAAGTATAACCTGAAGGTGGGCGACAGCATTTTCTACGATTCCATCGTGGAACACCATGTTCATGGCGCGACAGGAAAGTCCGCCAAAATCCTCGCTGTCGTATATACTCCATTCTAATTCTTTACAGCTATGCAGCAATTATCAGAAAGAACATTGGGGCAATGGCTCGAGTATTGGGCGGAGAAAACCCCAGATAAGGAATATATCGTCTATTCGGACCGCGACCTCCGTTTTACATGGAAGGTCTTCAACGAACGTGTGGACAACTTGGCGAAGGGCCTGATCTCCATCGGTGTGAAGAAGGGCAGTAACGTGGGTATCTGGGCGACGAACGTGCCGGATTGGCTCACCTTCCTCTACGCCACCGCGAAAATCGGTGCAGTGCTCGTCACCGTGAACACCAACTACAAGCAAAACGAGTTGGAGTATCTCTGCGAGAACTCCGATATGCATACGCTCTGCATCACGAACGGAACATGGGAGTGCGACTACGTCGACATGACCTACAAGATGTTGCCGGAACTAAAGAACTGCGAGCGCGGTCACTTGAACAGCAAACGTTTCCCTTACATGAAGAACGTCGTGTACATCGGCCAGGAGAAGTATAGGGGAATGTACAACACGGCTGAGTTGCTGTTGCTCGGAAAGAACATCGACGACGAGCAGCTCAACGAAATGAAGAAGAACGTCACTTGCCACGATGTGGTGAACATGCAATATACCTCCGGCACGACGGGTTTCCCGAAGGGTGTCATGCTGACGCACTACAACATCTCCAACGATGGTTTCTTCACGGGAGAGAACATGCGTTTCACGCAGGATGACAAGCTTTGCGTCTGCGTGCCTTTGTTCCACTGCTTCGGCGTGGTGTTGGCCACGATGAACTGCCTCACGCATGGTTGTACCCAGGTGATGGTGGAGAAGTTCGACCCGTTGGTGGTGCTGGCATCCGTCCATAAGGAGCGTTGTACGGCATTGTACGGCGTGCCGACGATGTTCATCGCCGAATTGAACCATGCGATGTTCAACATGTTCGACATGAGTTCGTTGCGTACGGGTATCATGGCGGGGTCGCTCTGCCCTGTGGAGTTGATGAAGCAGGTGAGCGAGAAGATGTACATGACCATCACGAGCGTCTACGGTCTGACGGAGAGCTCCCCAGGTATGACGCAGACCAATCTCGACGACAGCTTCGAACTGCGTTGCACGACAGTGGGACGAGACTATCCGTTCGTGGAAGTGAAGGTGATCGACCCTGAAACGGGCGAGGAGTGCCCTGTAGGCGTACAAGGTGAGATGTGCTGCAAGGGATTCAACGTCATGAAAGGCTACTACAAGAACCCTGAGGCCACGGCCGAGGTGATCGATAAGAACGGATTCCTCCACTCCGGAGATTTGGGCGTGAAGGACGAGAACGGCTACTACCGCATCACGGGACGTATCAAGGATATGATCATCCGTGGTGGAGAGAACGTTTATCCGCGTGAAATCGAGGAGTTCCTCTACCACATGCCAGGCATCAAGGACGTGCAGGTGGCTGCCGTACCGTCGAAGAAATACGGAGAGGAAGTGGGCGCCTTCATCATTTTGCAGGAGGGTGCGAAGATGGATCCGGAGGATGTGCGCGACTTCTGCAAAGGGAAGATCGCCCGCTACAAGATCCCTAAATATGTCTTCTTCATCGACCAGTTCCCGCTGACGGGCTCCGGCAAGATACAGAAGTTCAAACTGAAGGAAATGAGCTTACAGCTATGCGAGAAAATGGGCATAGAGGTAATTTAACCAATTACCAGAAGCAGTTAGACCAAATCATAGAGGCATGCGTCCGAGAAGGGCGCGTGCCTTCGTTGTTGTTGCACAGTTGCTGCGCGCCTTGTAGCAGCTACACGATCGAGTATCTTTCCCAATACTTCGAGATCACCGTTTTCTACTACAACCCGAACATCTACCCCGAAGAGGAGTTCTCCAAGCGTGTGGAGGAGCAGAAAAGGCTCATCAGCCAAATGCCTACCCGCCACCCCGTCTCCTTCATCGAAGGGACGTACGACCCGAAGGAGTTCTACGCCGTGACGAAAGGATTGGAGCAGGAACCCGAAGGGGGCTTGCGCTGTACGGAGTGTTTCCGGCTCAGACTGCGAAAAACCGCCATTCTATCGAAAGAAAAGGGGTTCGACTACTTCACCACCACATTGACGATCAGTCCCCTCAAGGATGCCGCGAGACTGAACGTAATCGGCGATGAAATGGGGGGAAAATACGGAGTCAGCTTCCTTCCGTCCGACTTCAAGAAACGGGGAGGCTACCAACGCTCCATCCAATTATCCAAAGAGTATGAACTCTACCGACAAAATTATTGCGGCTGCATCTTCTCACAAAGGGAAACGAAGAACGAGACAAGCCTATAGAACCACAAACTATTTTTCGATGGAATGGCTTCTTACCCTTCCAAAACAACCATTCCCACACTCCTAACCAACTGAAATACTGGAAAATTTGTGCAGTATTTTGACACAATATTCAATGCCATGTTCCTCTGCTCCACCTATCTTTGCGATATCGGTTGTTAATTAATGAGCAGATTTGCATGATGTATGAAATTATGGAAAAGTCCACCTGTTTTTGGTTTGCTTAAATCCCCTATAAATCGTCCATACGTAACGGTCAAGTCTATGATGTGAGATTCCAAATGATTATATTTGTAAAATCAAGGATAAAACATATTCACACATATAGATTCAGAGCCCTATGAGCATACTTGGAATAGTATTTCTTATCGCAGTCGTTATCGAACTTACGGTTATGATAATAAAGGCTAAGAGCGACCCAAAATCTGAATACCACTCAATAGGCGAAACCCCCAATATTAAAAAGAAGGCCATACGGGAAAGACAAATCTTTTTCAATGATGATCCGAATGACAAGAAGCTATATCTGGCGGCGCTCTCCACGATTGCCCTATTCTCCTGGGTGATGCGAAGGGATGGATCCGTGGACAAGCGGGAAATGGACGTGGCGAACCTCTATTTCCGCACTCATATTCGGTACAACATCATCCTCTCTCATTATTTGCGCCAAAAGGAAGATCCTATTCTCGGTCAGAACCACTACACCCGTCGTCGATGTGAGGAACTTCTGAATTACTACAATTCGGTTCCGCGAATGCTAAGCCACATCCAATGCTGTGAAAATATAAATAGGGCCGATATCTATTACGAAGCGGCAGTAGATCTCCTGAAGGCACTCTTCCAAGTGGCGTATACCAGTGATGGTGTCATCGGTTTCGAAAAGGAGATCCTCTATGAGATCGCCCAAAAATTATGGATCAAGCAAGAGGATTGGGAGACATTGTCGCAGAAATATGGATTCTATCATAAAGAACAACAAGAGAATAATAAGAAAGATTACAGTAAAAACACGAACCGGACCAAATATAGTTATTACGACTACTCAAAAGAGGAGAAAACCTCTTCCGACACATACAAGAATTTCGATGAATTCGCCCAAAATCGCAAAAATGAGGAGTCAAAACAGCAAGAGGAGCAAACGAAAAAATCCTCTACCTTCGGCTATAAACTGACGCAAGCCTACAACCAGCTGGGACTCCTCACCACCGCCTCCGAAGCGGAAGTCAAGAACGCTTACCGCAAGCTGGTCAAGAAGTACCACCCTGACCGCCTCTCACCTGACGCCACCGACATGGACCGTAAGATCTCGGCGGACCAGTTCCGACAAATCAAGGAGGCGTACGATCTTATCCGACTCGAAAAAGGAAGCAGATAGATAATTTTGAATTTTGAAACGTTAGTTCGACGTAGTCAATTTTTTTTTTTTGGGGGGGGTATCATTGATTAAATGATTTACGTTGCCGAACGTGTCGACATCCTATATTTGCGTATCCATGTAGCCTGAAAGGCCACCACATTATCTAGCCCTGGGCAGCGCCTTGGGTCTGCATGGGTTACATATGGGCTGCCATTTCATCGATGAAAACGATATTTTTTGCGTGATCGGTTCGTATAAATCAACAATCGTATGTCTGCCTTTGGGGATGCGCTTTTGTTTGTTTATCTTTGTGTCAGCAATGGTATTATGACAATATAAGTTGATATGTCAGAAGCAATTCTTCTATTGGGTTACCTCCTGGTGATTTTTGCTCTCCCCTTCGGAATAGCTTTCATTCTTCGCATCTATGCCAACAAGGGGAACGATAGCTGGGAAGCGGAACCTTTTGGAACATCTAAATCGTATGATTCCTCTTCCGCTAATAATACTGGCAAATCAAATAACAATAAGAAAAATTCCAGACGCACTTACGAATATAGTTCCAAACACACTTACAGGCCTTGGGAGACGGAGGAAAAGAATATCTTCAAAAAAAAGGAAGGTGCGTATATATCAATGGACTTGTCCCTTTATAAAGCTGCGCTCTCTGTCATCGCCTTGTTTTCCTGGGTGATCCGGAAAGATGGTTCCATAGGCGACCAAGAGATGAAAGTGGCTCTCGCCTATTTCGATAGACATCCTATCTACAATGATATCTTGTTGTACTCCCCTAAAAATGAAGGGAATGACCCCATATCGAATTCCTCCCATTCCCACATGGGCGACTGCATGGAAGTGCTTGAATATTACAACTCCTGCCCGATATTGTTGCGGTATGAGAAGTGTTGCCAATATATCAGGGAAGCCGGCATCTACTACACGGCGGCTTTGGACCTCGTCAAGGCTCTTTGCCAAGTGGCTTATTCCAGCGATGGCGTGATCAACTCCGAGGCAGAAATACTCTCTGGCATCGCGCAAAAACTAGGCATCCGGCGTGAGGGGTGGCTCAATCTCATGCGAATGTATGGGATAGGCAAGAATACAAACCAAAAGGGAAAAGACGAATCTTCCAAGCAAAACGACGGCAGGAAGAGTGATAACGCCCATAAACAGGAGAAGGAACGGTCGGATGAACAACAGAGGAATCAGAAAAAATCCTCCACCTTCGGCTATAAACTGACGCAGGCCTACAATAAATTGGGCATCCTCACCACCGCCTCCGAATCGGAGATCAAAGATGCCTACCGCACCTTGGTGAAGAAATACCACCCTGACCGCCTCTCGCCTGAGGCGACCGACCAGGAACGGAGAATCTCGACCGATAAATTCCGGCAAGTCCAAGAGGCCTACGACTATATCTGTCTGGAAAGAGGCATGTAAAAAGAGAGGGTAAATGTTTGATATTGCTTTGAAGGGAAAACATATATCTTTATTTTTGCGATACAGTTCCCGACAAATCTCTTGTGTTGTAATACTCGACCCTAATCTGAATTAGACATTCATGAGTAATTTTATATTCATAGCAGGTATCATTGGCGTCTTGGTCATCGGCCTTGTTCTCATATTGATAATAGGCTTAGATAGCTTAAAAAAATATCTACTTGTTTCATCCCCTTTTTTAATCTTAGGTGCTTGTTCGACATTGTGCATGTTTCTTTCAAAATATCTATTCCCGGGGGAACCATTATTGTATATCCTACTATGTATTTTAGTGCTTTTTACTGTTTTATATATAGCCTCATGGATGGCTAATAAAACTGATCAGAACAAGGATGCTTCGGAGGGAACGGACGAATCGACTCAATCGTCGCGAACCAATCAGGACTCGTCCCAGTGGCCTAAGGATGAACCCATTATGGATAACGACTTGCAAAAGAGGGTTTGGATTTTCCAAGCGAATACAAAAGCCTTCCCCAACAATTCCGAAAAGAGAGAACTATATACCTCCACCTTGCCCGTCATAGCTCTCTTCTCTTGGGTGATGCGGAAGGATGGTTCCATAAGTGAGGAGGAAATGAACGTGGCGAAGCTATATTTCAAGAATCATCCCACGTATCATGAGATCTTGCATTGGGGACCAGATGGGACGAGTTGGGATCCCATGTTGGGCATCGAACGTGCCTTGATTACTAATGCTATCAAGTTGCTTGATTACTATAATAGCTGTCCGAAATTGTTGCGGTATGAAACCTGTTGCCGCAATATCCTTGCCTCCGGCATTTACTATGGGGCGGTTTTGGATTTGCTGAAGGCCCTTATCCAAGTGGCTTACTCCAGCGACGGAGTAATTGATTCGGAGATGAAAATCCTCCGTGGAATCGCCGAAAACCTAAAAGTCAAGAAGGAGGATTGGAAGCTTCTGCTGCATAAATGCGGATTCCGCAACACATCATCGTATGCCTATGAGGGCAACTCGGATGAAGACATGAACGCAAGACGCAACAAGACCTCTGAAAACCAAGGGAAGTCGTCTTCGAAAGAAGAAAAAAACAACGATGGAAACGGCAAAAAAAGGAGTGATGGAGAAGAATCAAAACGTAAGGAAGAAAAACTGAAATCTTCCACCTACGGCTACAAAATCACACAGGCCTACAACCAACTGGGCCTCCTCTCCACCGCCTCAGAGCAGGAGATCAAAACCGCTTTCCGCCTATTGGTCAAGAAATACCACCCCGACCACCTGCCAAGCGACGCTACCGACATGGAGCGGAAAATATCGGCTGACCAGTTCCGACAGGTCATGGAGGCGTACGACCTTATCCGGCTGGAAAAGGGAATGTAGATAATTAAGAATTAAGAGTTAAGAATTAAGAGTTGACGGGATGTAATTTACGATGCCGAACGTGCTGACATTCTACGTCTGCGTATCCCCACGGCCTGAAAGGCCACCACATATATAGCCTAGGGCAACGCCCTGGGGAATAAGAGTTGACGGGATGTAATTTACGATGCCGAACGTGCCAACATCCTATATTTTCATATCCCCACAGCCTGAAAGGCCATAACATATATAGCCCGGGGCAATGCCCTGGGTCTGCATGGACGGGCACACATGGACATCGCCCTGGGTCCGCACGGGTTGCCATTTCATCGGTGAAAACGGTATTTTTGCATGATTGGTTTTTTATCATAGTAGGTGTGTCCAATAAAACAAACAACGCTTTGGGGATGCTTTTTTGTTTTTATATTTTTGTGGTAGTATTGATACTGTTCTAACCTTAGGATAGTTGTGATTATTAAAGGATTTCTCTTATCACATGAATGCGATTTTACTTGCCTTTGTACTTCCATTCCTGATTCTCATCTTTACGCTTATACTGAAACGTGATGAGGAAACTTCGGAACCGAACCATACAAGCGATCCGGGGGAAAGCAACTCGGCAAATAACACGAACAACAAGAGGCCAAAACAAAAGACTTCGTCCCATCATAGGAAATCGAGGGATAAAAGGAAGGTCATCTTTGATAAGGACGCTGATGCGTTCAAATCGGAGAATGAGACCCTTTACACCGCCGCACTCTCTGTTGTGGCTCTTTTCTCTTGGGTGATGCGGAAGGATGGAAACGTGGGTTCGCAAGAGATGGATGTGGCGCGTCTCTATTTCCTGCAACACCTCACCACGTACTATAGGATTTTATCGCATCCTCCTCATGACATGATAAATGATCCTGTGACGGGAATCCCCTGCTTTGCCACGAAAGATTGTATGGAGCTGCTCGAATACTATAACACCCTTCCGAAGTTGCTGCGACATGGCAAATGTTGCGGCAAGATCTTGGAAGCCGATATCTACTATGAGGCGGCGTTGGACCTGCTGAAGGCGCTCTTCCAAGTGGCCTACTCCAGCGACGGGGTGATCGAGTCCGAGATGGACATCCTCCGAAGCATCGCACTGGGACTGAATATTCATCTTGAGGATTGGAATAACCTGCGACGGAAGTATGGAATATACCGGGGACCATACAAAAACAGAACGGATTCTTCTTCCGAATCTTCCGATGAAATGGGTAAAAAATCTAATAAGAAGAAAAAGAAGAATCGGAGAAACAGACAGGAGTGGAATGAATCGGAAGACTCTTCCGGTCAATATGAAGAGCATAAGGAACAACAACAAAAGCAGGATCATCAACAAGGGAAAGAGAAAAAGAAATCTTCCACCTTCGGCTATAAGCTGACGCAGGCCTACAACCAATTGGGCCTCCTCACCACCGCCACCGAACCGGAGATCAAAGCGGCTTTCCGCCTATTGGCCAAGAAATACCACCCCGACCGCCTGCCAAGCGATGCGACCGACATGGAGCGGAAAATCTCGGCCGACCAGTTCCGACAGGTCATGGAGGCGTACGACTACATACGGTTGGAAAGAGGAATGTGATTTGGAAATAGATTACGATTTCCTATTTTCGCGTAGGACTACAATTATCATGAATCCTTGTCGTATATTAGAAAGTTCGAACGATTATGTATATTCTGCATATTGATTGGGGAATGTGGATCACATTGTTATTTGCCATCGGGGTGTTTTTACCTCTGATAATTCTAGTAGACCGCACAAACGAGAAAGAAATTCCACTAAGCGAACCCATCCCCCCTATCATCGGAGAGAAGAAGAATGATAGGAGAAGGCGCATCTTCGAGAATTATTCCGATGAGGACAACAAGTATAATGACGATGCGGTCTACTCTGTCATCGCACTATTCTCCTTAATCATCAAAAGGGATGGAGACATAGATCCACGGGAAATAAAGGTGGCGAATCTCTATTTCCTGAAACATCCCCGATATGACATTATCCTATCTTATTCCAAGCAGAAACCGTCACGCAAGTGCGACGAACTACTGAAGATGTATAATGCATGTCCCGAATTGGCGCATTACAAACAATATTGCAAAAAAATCTTAGCAAGGGGCATCTACTATGAGGCCGCTTTGGATTTACTCACCGCTCTTTCCCAGGTGGCCTACTCCAGCGACGGAGTGATAGGTTCGGAGATGGAAATTCTCGATGAAATCGCTTATGGACTAGGAATCATGCGGGAGGATTGGACTGTGCTGAAACAAAAATATAGCACTTACACAGAACCCCAAAAAACGAGGAGGAAAAAGGAGACAGACAAGACCGACCCAGACCCTCACAAGGAAAAGAATGATTCTTCCCAAAGGCATGAGAACGCTAATGAAAAGAGCAATCGCTCAAAGGAGAAATCACAGGAAGAACGCTCCAAACAGCAAGAGCAAAGACAAGAACGAAAGAAGAAATCCACCACCTATGGCTACAAAATCACGCAGGCCTACAACCAACTGGGTCTCCTCTCCACCGCCTCAGAGCAGGAGATCAAAGCCGCCTTTCGACTATTGGTCAAGAAATACCACCCCGACCACCTACCGAGCGACGCGACCGACATGGAACGGAAAATATCGGCCGACCAGTTCCGGCAGATCATGGAGGCGTACGACCACATACGGTTGGAAAGAGGCATATAGGAAAATCACAGCAAATAGCTGTCGCCATTTTGAAGGGAAAACAGATATTCCTATTTTTGCGATAAAGTTCCCGATAAATCTATTATGTTGTATTATTCGGGATAGTAAAGCCTAATATCTGAGACAGTCATTCATGAGTGATTTTATATTCGCAATAAAAATATTTGGCGTTGTGGTCATCGGCCTTATTGTCATATTGGCTTTGTTTAATAGCCTAAAAAAACATGACCGCGCCATCTTAAGAAAACGCATTCTCACTGGCTTAATAGATTATATTCTCCTCCCCATTCTAAGTATTTGCTTTGGGACATCAATCATAGCCTGCATAGAACAAATATTCCAAAAGAATACGGAGTTTGCCGCCCTTGCCGCACTGGGGTCAATCGCATCCATCACAGCTTTCATATTGTTGATGCATAAAAGTGATGATATTAAAAAAAACAACTCGACCCAAAGCTCGTCCCAGGAAGAGACCACTTCCCAAAGTCAATCATTTATTGAAAGGAAAAGGAGAAAGGAGATTGTATTTTACTCGAATAGAGATAAATACTCCGCCACACTTTCAATCATCGCCCTCTTTTCCTGGATAATCAGGAGAGACGGAAGGATAGACAAACAAGAGATAAAGACCGCACAACTCTATCTCCATGCACATCCCGTCTTTGATGATATCTTGAAACAGGAATATACGGAAGGGTTGTTCGATCCGATCATGAACATCAAACATTACACGTCATTGAATTGTGATCGCCTATTGAACATGTACAACACCTACCCCACGTTGTTAATGTACAGGCATTGCTGCAAAAACATCTTATCGACTGGCATCTACTATGAGGCGCTTATCGACCTCATACGCGCCCTTTTCCAAGTGGCTAATTCCAGCGATGGAATCATTGACACAGAGAGGATAATCCTCTCTGAGATCGCAAAGGAATTAAAACTAAAGGATGAGGATTGGCAGACAATCTCAAGAAGATTTAGTAACCCCGAAAAGGAGAGGGAGGCATACAACCGAACGAACTCCCATGACTCGTCCTCGGATAGTGATCAACACCGATCATCCGACCAAAAGGAGAAGGGACCTCAAGGAGAGAAAGAGAAGAAGCGGATGAGATCATCCACATATGGCTACAAGCTGACGCAGGCTTACAACCAATTGGGGCTCCTCTCCACCGCTTCCGACACGGAGATCAAAGCCGCCTTCCGCTTATTGGCCAATAAGTACCACCCCGACCATCTGTCACCTGACGCTACCGACATGGATCGTAAAATCTCGGCGGACCAGTTCCGGCTAGTTAAGGAGGCGTATGATTATATACGGTTGGAAAGGGGAATGTAGAGAATTTTGAATTATGAATTATGAATTATGAATTATGAATTTTGAATTATGAATTTTGAAACGTTAGTTCGACGTAGTCAATTTTTGCGGGGCGTCTCATTGATTAAATGATTTACGTTGCCGAACGTGTCTACATCCTACATTTTATTATAAAATGCCCGTTTCCATCGAAAAAACTCCCTCCTTGCGTGCCCAAAGGGTTACAAGTTTAAAACAGATTTTTATATTTTTGTGGGAATAAATATTTTATATGAACTCTACTACTAAAATCTTTATATTAATTCTGTTGGGGATTTTGTTCGCTTCCCTAACAAAGACTTTTTTCCCCATCATTTGTGCCGTGATAATAGTAGCTGCTATTATCGGGAATATGTCACATGCTAATGAGAAAAAAGAAAAAGAGTCGACACAATCGTCAGATAACTCTAATGATCAGGATGACACGGAGAATGTATACCAATCGTCGCAAACCAACCATAATTCAACCCAATGGTCTGAAGACGAACCCATAAAGGCGGGAGGCGGCAAACGCGCAAGAAACAGGATTTTCCAAGCGAATACCCTCCTACAGGGAGGCACCATACATAACAAATCTGATAAAGAGAAACTATACACGTCCGCCATATCCATCATAGCCCTCTTCTCATGGGTGATGCGGAAGGATGAGGGTGCGGATGACGAGGAGTTGGATGTTGCGCAACTATATTTCGAGAAGCACCCCGCATTTAATCGAATCCTGCGACTCTTCCCAAATGGGTTGGAAAAAGATCCCATCACGGGTGCCGAGCATATATCGGTCGAAAATTGTATGCAGATGCTCAAATTCTATAACACTTGCCCGAGAATGTTACGGTATGCCAAGTGTTGCAGCAATATCCTGTCGTCCGGCATCTACTACATGGCTGCCCTGGACTTGATGAAGGCGCTCCTGCAGGTGGCCTACACCATCGATGGCGTGATTGCGCCGGAATGGGAGATCCTTCGGGGTATCGCACAGGAGCTGAAGATCCTAAAGGCGGATTGGATGAACCTGGAGCAGAAGTATACGCAGATGGGGAGGAGCCACTCTTCCTCTAAAAGGAAATCGTCCAGAGGTAACAACAACTCCGAAAAGGGGAAATCAGGCGGGGAACAATCGAAGCGGCAGGAGAATAATCGTTCGCAAGGGCAACAGCAAAAACAACAGCAGGATCAGACCAAGAAATCTTCTACTTTCGGCTATAAGCTGACGCAGGCCTACAACCAATTGGGCATCCTCACCACCGCCACCGAACCGGAGATCAAAGCTGCTTTCCGTCAACTGGCCAAAAAGTACCACCCCGACCGTTTGCCGAGCGACGCAACCGACATGGACCGCAAAATCTCGGCCGACCAGTTCCGACAGGTCATGGAGGCGTACGACCTTATACGATTGGAGAAGGGAATGTAGAGAATTAAGAATTTTGAATTTTGAAACGTTAGTTCGACGTAGTCAATTAAGAATTGATGGGCGGCGTGCCATTGATTAAATGATTTACGTTGCCGAACGTGCTAACATCCTATATTTTCATATCCCCACGGCCTGAAGGGCCAATACATTATCTAGCCCAGGGCAACGCCCTGGGACATGATGGATTACAAATTACCACCATTTCACCGATGGAATCGCCCATTATTTGCAAACGCCGCAGCTATTGCAGTGGGAGAGTTCGCCACGGAAGCGTTGCTCCACGAGCAGGCGGATCTTGTCCTTCACGGCCTCGATCCGTATGTTGTCCAACACGTCGCTCACGAAGGCAAACATGAGAAGCATGCGGGCCTCCTCCTCCGGAATTCCTCTCGAACGAAGGTAAAAAAGCGCCGTTTCATCGATTCTTCCGGTCGATGCGCCGTGGCTACACTTCACGTCGTCCGCATAGATCTCCAAATGAGGCTTCGTGTACATCCTAGCGTTCGGAGACATGCAGACGTTGCGGTCTGTTTGGTAGGCCTCCGTCTTGAATGCGCCCTCGGCCACCATGATCTTGCCGGAGAATGCGCCGGTCGCCTCGTCGTTTAAAACATATTTATAGAGCTCACGGCTCTTGCAGTTCGGACGGTGATGGTTGATCAGCGTCGTGTTGTCGATGTGCTGTTTCGCGTCTCCGATCGCCATGCCGCTTAAGGTGGTTTGGCAATGCTCCCCGTCGATGTCGATCTGGATCCTGTTCCTTGTCAGTCCGTTGTGCAACGTGAGGTCGTTCACGATGATCTCCGAACCGCTCTGTTGGCGGATGTTCAGGTTCGCCACGCTGATCGATTTAGAGTGTGTGTTCTCCAGCTTGTAATGGTCATAAATGGCGTTTTCACCGACAAAAACCTCCGTCACCCTGTTGGAGAGTTGCTCCCATTCGCCACGGGTATGGGCGCAGAGCAGGAGCTTGGCCTGTGCGGACCGCTCCAAGACGATAAGGTTCCTTTGCGTGCCCAACATAGGCACTTTCCCTGTCATCACGCATATCAGTTGGATAGGCTTGTCGATGACCACGTTCTCCGGCACATGCAGGAAGAAACCGTCCTGCGCGAAAGCCGTGTTGAAGTCTATGATCGCATCCGTTCCGCTGACCTCCGCCTTGCCGTAATACTTCGCGACAAGCTCCGGATCAGTCTCTGAGTATTCACGTAAACTGCCGATGGAAACGCCCTTTTTTCGTAGCTCAATCAGACAATTCTCGCTTTCGGGCGGACAGAAGAATGTGTCATTCACCACATAGAAGAGATAGGCGTTGATGCCTGGCACTTCGCAACGGAAATCCTCCGTGAGGGCGATTCGGTTGAGGTTCATGCCATAATCCACCGCAAAGGCCTCCTTCATGTCGGTGTATTGGTATGCCTCCATGCGTCGGGTAGGGAATCCCCTCCGTTGGAACGACTCGAAGGCGGCATCCCTCAACGCATCCATGGGTGCGCCGCTATTCCTCTTCAGCACGTCGCGGTACTGCTTGAAAATATCTATGTATGATTGCTCTATCGACATATTTGCCATGAATTATTCACCCAACTCCTTTTTTATCCAATCGTAGCCTTTCTCCTCCAGCTCCAAAGCCAGTTCCTTGCCCGCCGTCTTCACGATCTGACCTTTGTAGAGGACGTGGACGATGTCCGGAACGATATAATCCAAAAGACGTTGGTAGTGTGTGATCACTATGCTCGCGTTATCGGCCTTTTTCAGCTTGTTCACGCCGTTGGCCACGATGCGCAGGGCATCGATGTCCAATCCGCTGTCCGTCTCGTCCAGGATGGACAATTTAGGCTCCAGCATGGCCATCTGGAAGATTTCGTTGCGCTTCTTCTCGCCACCGGAGAATCCTTCGTTGACGGATCGGTTCGCCAATTTATTGTCCAACTCCACCAACTCCTTCTTCTCACGCATCAGCTTCAGGAAATCGGAGGCGGACAAGGGGTCCAACCCTTTGTATTTGCGGTGCTCGTTCGTGGCGGTGCGCATGAAGTTCACCATGCTGACACCAGGGATCTCCACAGGATACTGGAAACTGAGGAAGAGGCCCTCCCTTGAGCGGTCCTCCGGGGAGAGCTCCAGAAGATTCTTTCCCTTGAAATAAACCTCACCTTCCGTCACCGTGAAGGTCGGGTCGCCCGCCAACACGGATGAGAGCGTGCTCTTTCCTGAACCGTTCGGGCCCATGATGGCGTGCACTTCCCCTTCGTTCACCGTCAGATTTATACCCCGCAAAATCTCTTTGCCATTGACATTGGCATGTAAATTCTTAATTTCTAATAGCATATATAATAATTATCTATTAACCTACTGATCCTTCCAACGAAACCTGCAGCAGCTTCTGCGCCTCCACCGCGAACTCCATCGGTAATTTGTTGAGCACCTCCTTGGCATATCCGTTGACGATGAGTCCGACCGCATCCTCGGTGCTGATGCCACGCTGGTTGCAGTAAAAAATCTGGTCCTCGTTGATCTTCGAGGTGGTAGCCTCATGTTCGACGATGGCCGATTCGTTATGGATGTCCATGTACGGGAAGGTATGTGCGCCACACTTGTCTCCCAGGAGCAAGCTGTCGCATTGGGAGAAGTTGCGGGCACCGTCCGCGTTCTTCGAGACCTTCACCAATCCCCGGTAGCTGTTCTGGCTGAGTCCCGCCGAAATACCTTTGGAGACGATATGGCTTTTCGTGTTCTTGCCGAGATGGATCATCTTCGTACCCGTGTCCGCCTGCTGGTAGTTGTTCGTGACCGCCACGGAGTAGAACTCCCCGACGGAATTATCGCCCAGCAATACGCAGCTCGGATATTTCCATGTGATGGCGGAACCCGTCTCTACCTGCGTCCAGGAGACCTTCGAAGAGATTCCCTTGCAGAGGGCGCGTTTGGTGACGAAGTTATAGATACCACCCTTTCCGTCCTTATCGCCTGGGTACCAGTTCTGTACAGTCGAGTATTTGATCTCCGCCCTATCGTGCGCCACCAGTTCGACGATGGCCGCATGCAATTGGCTCTCGTCGCGCATCGGTGCGGTGCAGCCCTCCAAGTAGGAGACGTAGCTGTCGTCGTCCGCCACGATCAGGGTGCGTTCGAACTGGCCCGTTTGGGCGGCGTTGATTCTGAAGTAGGTGGAGAGCTCCATCGGGCAACGGACGCCCTTCGGGATGTAGACGAAGGAGCCGTCGCTGAAGACCGCCGAGTTCAGTGCGGCGAAGAAGTTGTCCGTATAAGGCACCACCGTTCCGAGGTATTTCTTGACGAGGTCCGGGTAGTTCTTCACCGCTTCGTTGAACGAGCAGAAGATAATGCCCAATTCAGCGAGGTTTTCCCTATAAGTCGTCTTGACGGATATGCTGTCCATGACCGCGTCCACCGCCATGCCCGCAAGGTGTTTCTGCTCCTCCAACGGAATGCCCAGCTTGTCGAAAGTCTTGAGCAATTCAGGGTCGATATCCTTTTCGCTCTTAGGAGAGTTCTTTTTCGGAGCCGCATAGTAGTAGATGTCCTGATAGTCGATTTCGGGGATGCTGAGGTGCGCCCAGTTCGGCTCCTTCAGCGTGAGCCAATGCCGGTAGGCCTTCAGGCGGTATTCGAGCAACCATTCCGGTTCCCCCTTCTTTTCGGAGATGAGGCGCACAACATCCTCGTTCAACCCTTTCGGGATGACTTCGGTCTCAATGTCCGTGACAAATCCGTACTTATAATCCCCTTTGGTAATGGTATCTACTATGTTATCATTCATAATGCGAGCCAACTATTCATTGCGCGAAATTACGAAAGAATTAGCTAAACTAAGGAATGAAAAAAGAAAAACTCTCCGTCTACGTGATTTTTAGTGAAAACATCTTAGAAAAACAGGCAAACAGGGCCTTAAATAGATATATATTCTCTCTTTTCCCCATAAAAAGGGGATATAATGCCATGCCCCAAAAAATTCAAAATTCAAAATTATCGATGTGTCACCCTTTCAGGGTTCCCGCCGCACCATTCATCTATTATACAGGGGTTTACACCCCTGCCTGGGGGATGACGCCCCTTCAGGGCTCGGTTGTGCGCAACACGTAGGAATATGCATACCCCCCAAAAAATTGACTACGTCGAACTAACGTTTCATAATTGCCCCAGGGCGCTGCCCTGGGCTATATATGTGTTGGCCTTTCAGGCCGTGGGGATGAGCAAATGTGGAATGTAGGCACGTTCGGCACGTGAATCATTTAATTCGCCCCAAAATTGACTACGTCGAACTGACGTTTCATAATTCATAATTCAAAATTCTTAATTCCCATAAAAAAGGGCAGCCACCAAGTGACAGCCCTTACTATTCCAATTTTTAATTTTTAATTCTTAACTCTTAATTCTTAATTTAAAGCGAGATCGGCAATTCCCTCTTGATGCTCTGTTCGAGGCAGATGAGCGTCTCCGTGGCGGATACACCCTTGATGCTCTGGATCTTACCGTTCAGTAGTTGCATCAGATGCTCGTTGTCTTTGGCATAGAGTTTCACCATCATGGTGTAAGGGCCCGTGGTGAAGTGGCACTCCACGATCTCAGGGATTTTTTCCAGTTCAGGGACCACCTCCGAGTACATGGAACCCTTCTCCAGTTTGATTCCTATATAAGTACAAGTCTGGTAACCTAAGATCTTAGGGTTGACGTGATAGCCGGAACCAATAATCACACCCAGATCGGCCAAGTGCTGGACACGTTGGTGAATAGCGGCGCGCGACACGCCACACTCCGCCGCCACATCCTTGAACGGAATGCGGGCGTTTCTGGTGATAATCTTCAGAATATCCTTGTCTAAATCGTCAATCTTTTCCATTGCCATGTGTTTTTATTCGCCAAAGATAGGGATTTTTATCATTGAAGTGAAATTTGCACGAAAATAAATTTTGAAGGCGGCATCTCCGACAAAAAGGAAATGCTATTTCATGCGAATCCGATCACTACAATTCACCACAGGATTTGCGTAGATACGCAAGAAGATCTGTTCCAAGTCCGAACGGTCCGCCTCGATTCCAATCTTCGCCAAACCATCATTCATATAGGTGATAAAATCCTTTCTGTCATCCGCCGAATAACAATCAGCAAATGCGTTGCCCCCTTGCAGGATATCGTATGCGATATAATTCGTCTTGAACAATTTATAGCTCTTATAGATCCGTTGGTCGATCAACGAAGCCAAGGCGACCATCTTCTCATTTTTCTCCTTTTCATCGCATATTTCGAGCTCTTTCCTCGAGATTGGCTCCGTCACAGCGAGGTGCACCTTGCCCTTTCTCTGCTTGATGCCCGTCAGGATGCTGTTCAGGTCCTCGTTCTCTCCTTTCACATACTTCTGTAATCTGGAGATGTACAACTCGGCCGTCTTGAGGAAATCGCAAGGCTCATATTCGTAGGAGACGGCAACGGGTGTGATGCTCAGCTCGTCGAAGTTGTCCACAAACGCTTTTTCGCTGCTGAGCGAGAACATTTTCAAAACCCCCATCTCCGTTTTGTCATTGCCATCCTTGGTACGGCCATTGCGCTGGGCAATCCACACAGACTCGTCCAATTCGGTCACCACGTAGCGCATATAAGCGGACACCTCCAGCGAGTTACGATAGAAATCCTTGATGTTTCCTCCACGGATAATGCGGAACATCTTATTCAGTTTGCCGAGGTTGATGACCAGGTTCCCTTTCATCAGATTACTGCCGAAAGTGATCTGGCACGTCTTGATTTTATGCTCATACAAGAGCAAGTCCAACAAAGCCGAATCCAGTGCGATATCGCGGTGGTTAGCGATGAAGATATGACGTTTATGATTATCAATTTTATCGAATCCATCGAGAGAAACACCATCTGTCGTCTTCGAGATGACCGCTTGGATGGCGGGGTACATGACACGGGTTTGGAAGTCGTCGACCGTCTTGATCTGCAACAGCGCACCGGTCACCTCGTCAATATTCGCATTGGGCAAACAATAGTTCACCACCATCGGGAAGAATGGATCCTGGGTAATGGACCTCAACGCCGCGGGAACCTCCGAGTCGTTGTAAGGGCGAACCGCTTCAAAATTAAATTCTCCGACCATGGCTATCTCCTATTATCGATAAATTTAACGGGTTTTCTATTCATCTCAGGGAACTGGATCTTACGGATCTCGTCAATGGGTCTGAATTGCACATCCGGGGCCACACGCAACTTCGCGCGGAAATGATCCTTCAGCTCCTTCACCATGTTCTCGTTCGGCTCCTTCACACCGATATAGACCGTAAGGTGATCCATACCAATCTCATTGGAAGTCACCTCGACCAGATAGTTCTCCACATAATCGGCATTATCCAAGACATCGAAGACCGATGCGGGATAGAGTGTGGTTCCCTTAAACTTGATCATCTGTTTTTTCCGACCAATGATCGGGCTGATACGCATGGAGGTACGTCCACAGGAACAAGGCTCGTAATGGAAGCGGGCCACATCGCCTGTCCGGAAACGGAGCAGCGGCATACCCTCCACGCCCAATGTCGTGACGACCAACTCGCCGGCCTCGCCCTCGTTCACAGGATTGCCGTTTTCATCGATCAATTCGCATATAATCAGTTCAGGATGGTGGTGACCACCCTTCCCTGCGGAACATTCACAGAAGGAGGTGCTCATCTCGGTGGAAGCGTAGGTCGAATACAATTCGATGTCCCATTTCTCCTTGATCTTCGAACCCAAAAGGTTCAGCGAGAAATCGTCGTTCCTAAGATTTTCCCCGATGCAAACGGCTTTTTTTACGCTACAGTGCTTATAATCGATGCCGTGCTCTTCGGCGAATTTGATGATGCGTAGGATGAAGGAAGGAACGCAGATGATCGCATCAGGCTGAATCCTTTTAATCGTGTCCCACTGCAGCTCCGGGATGCCATTGCCGACGCGCACCAGACCGGCGCCCATCATACGGATGCCCAGACAATAGGCATATCCCGCCATGAAACGTTTGTCGATCGTCGTCATCAGCTGGTAAATCTCGCCCGGATGTCCACCCGTGCCTGTGAAGGAGATCGCCTCATTGTAGGCGAGGCGCACGAGGTCCTTCTCCGTCATGGCGAAGGTAGTCGGGTCACTCAGCGTACCCGAAGTAGTGATATAATCCCTGATTTCAGAAGGCTCGACGCAGAAGAAATCCTTATTCCTCGTCTGGAGGTCCTCCTTGGTAGTGAAAGGAATCAGACGCAAGTCCTCCAAGGTCTTAACCTTGCCGGCGTCTATTTTATTCTTCTCAAACAAATCCCGATAAAAAGGCGATTTTGCGGAAAGATAAGCCAAATCCTCCCTCAATTTCTCCTCTTGGAACGCCTTAATTACGGCGCGGGGTTGAAATTCAATTTCCGGTACGAAACTATTATCCATACACACATCCTCCTATTGTTTCGGCAAAAAACCGTTTTTGGCGAGCCAAGCCTTCAGCAATAATCCCCAGTTGTTGGTCTCTTCCGAACGTGTCCTAATCATACCGAATCCATGTCCGCCCTGCTCGAAGAGATGAAACTCACAAGGGATATGTTTTTCCATTAACGCATCATTTAATACGACCGAATTCCTGTAATCTACCACATCATCATCCTTGCATGCGAGGAGGAAAACGGGTGGCATATTTTCAGGAATGTGCCTTTCCATCGAAAAACTGTCCGCCATCGCCTTGGTGAAACCCTTGCTCAGGAGGTTCTCCCTCGACTTCACATGGGCGATACTATCCTGCATAGAGACGACAGGATAGATGGGACACACAAAATCAGGCTTCAGGCTGACGGAGGTATGGACGCCACGATCGGCAAGGAAATCATGGGATGCGAAAGCGCCACCCATCATGACCAGATGACCGCCGGCTGAAAAGCCGATACAACCCAACTTGTGTGGGTCGATTTTATATTTCTCAGCATTCTCCCGTAGGATCTGAATGCCCCGTTGAAAATCCTCGATCATGGCAGGATGGTGATTGCCACGCATAGCGACACGGTAACGTAGGACAACCGCCGTGACGCCCCATTGGCGCAAACATTCAGCCACTTCAGATCCCTCATTCTTCAGTCCCAAATGATGATAACTACCACCCGGGCAGATCAACACACATGTCCCATTGCGCAATGAATCATCCGGGACGAATATTCTCAATTCCGGACGTTTCTCCTTATGTGAAGGATCATGATTCCACAATTTCACCACCTGATATTGAGCATGGGCACACAAGAAGAAAAACAGCAACAAAAAGGAATGTGCTATTTTTATCATGGACGTTGTTGTATGAGTACATCATATTCCTTCGCAATAACACCCTTGATGCGTGTCATTGTGAAATTCTCAGCGATAAGATCATGGGCACGTGCGCCCATCTTGTCCCGTATATTGTCTTTATTCTGCAACAAGGTGTCGATGGCCTCGGCGAAAGCCTTTACGTCACCATTTTCGACCTCGATACCTGTCGTACCGTTTTGGTTCAACCAATTCACGCCGGACCCCTCGATGGAGAACAAAACAGGAGGAGTCCCACAATACATCGCCTCAGCAAGTACAATACCAAACGCTTCGTTTTTCGTGATGGAAGGGAATGCGAAGACAGAAGCCGCACGCATGTACAAACGAACCTCATCATCGCTGATTTTTCCGATGAAATGGATTCTTTCGGATTTTGTGTTCATCTTCAACTCGTTCGACAGAGGGCCCTCGCCCGCTATTAATATCACGCAATCCGAGGATATCATCTTTTCGGCCGATATTAATCGGTCAATGCCTTTGTAAGCCACATGACGGCCCATAAAGAAAACGATCTTCTTCCCGTCATATTTGCGCCTAATCGCTTCGATCTTTTGCTCATCACCCTCTTGAGAAGCGATCTTCATTTCATTGATTCCATTAGGAACAATGATCACCTTATTCATGAACTGCTTAAGCGGGACAGAGTGCTCCGCATAATTTGGACTCGTCGCGAAAATAGCATCCGCGCGCTCGAGCAATTTCTGCTCAAATGGTTTGAACGCAGTATAGGTGAATTGTTGCTTCACGATATCCGAGTGCCAATGTACGATCAACTTGACATCGTCCGGAATATAGTGACAAACAAGTAAAGAGGCATATGGATTAGGAGTGTGTAGGTGAATGATGTCTGGGTTAAACTCCTTCAAGGTTCTTTTCAGCACATTGGGATATGCGAATGAGATGGGTTGGCTGTAACGCTGAACCTGTACCCCCACACGAGATACGGGAACCCCCTCGTATTGCTCCTCAATGGTATCCTTGCCCGTGTTAAAACATAACACACAATGTTCATAATCAACCATTGAACTGACAATGCTATAACACACGTCCTCGATTCCTCCTTTGTAGGGAGGATAAAATTTCGATATATGTAAAACCTTTCCTTTAGACATCAGCCTCACATCCAACAATTACCGCTCTATCAGTCTACCCTCTTCGCCTTTAAATTAAGGAATCATCAAGATATCCAATTGGCAAAACGACACTAACTTCAGTTAGTATTGAGAGCATAATTACTCAAATTATTTATAATGCAAAGATAGGAAAATTAGTCTTATATAATAAATATGTTTTCAGATTATTTCGTTTGAAGATGATTAGTAATTCCCCCTATTATCTATTTATAGAATATTTCTATCAATAAAACATGAAAAATGCGGCCAGCACACAACCATCAAGGCTCTCCGTACCAACCGCATCCATTTCACAAACAGACTCCGAGATGCCCGAAATCTGCTCTATCGCTTAGCGTCATCACAACTGCTAAACTGCTAACTGAGTTTCTTCACCGTAGGCTTTCCTGTCGATTTAAATGCGCCATATGCATATATGACGATAATGATTCCGCATATAAACAATGACATATAAATATTCGAAAGTAACTCTTCCTCCACCTCAGGAGTCTTCACCAAAGCAAAGGCGAACTTTGTCGCTTCTGACACGGAGAGTCCCTCAGAAGAAGAATCACCCTTGCACAACTCCACTACGATAGAGGCTATGTAGCTCAAATAGGTTCCAATGACCACAAACAGCAAACTCGTAAGCGAAACAATGGCAACACCCAATTTGTCAAATTTTCCCTTAAACCAAATATAACCTTTCTGAGCGAGGAAATAATAGACGATACCGGAAAGCGCCGCGATTTTTCCTAACATGAAGAGGAGGAATGTCACCAGAATGCCAGGGATTGAACAGAGCACCGCACCCAGAAATCCTCGCAGGTAATTACCTGGTTGACGCTCCATCTCCTCATAGGCTTCATTAAAACCTTCTCCCAATTTTTTCGCACATTCCGCACACATTGGTATCGGAAGTCCATCCACCTCATACACCTCCAAATTACTGTCACAAGAACAGTCTATCCCTGAACACTTGAGTCGAGACTCCGGATACTTGTCGGCGATATATCCCGTAACACCCTCTATGACCTCCTTGATTATTTCCTCTTTTGTCGGAATAATAGTCTCCTTGAAGGTCATCTCCACATCTATTGGACCATCCCCCGTGAATTCAACCTTTTTCGCATAATCTTTCTTCTCCCAAGACTGGATAAACTGTTTGTCACTTTCATCCAACTCAACAGGGAATCTAAACCATAGCATCTTCGCACCGTCTGCCTGAGCAAACAACACGTAACTGTTCTTTAGGAATCCATACACAAAATTGTCTGCACTCTTGAATCCTAATTCATTCCATAACTCTTTAAAATCTGATTTACTCATTAGCCTTTCTCCTTTTTTAGATCTCCCATGAAGGAAATCCATACATGTAATTTATATTCATAGTCGCCTTATGTTGCCATGAAGGATTGACCATCAACGCAAATATATATGATAATACCAATTTATCAATTAATTTTTTATGAAATTTTAAAATTCTAAAATATTTTTTAATATTTCGGGGATTTAATCATCACCATAGGAATCTCTAACGGAGAGCACTAGACCGTTTTCCCGGCGATTATCCCTTAAAATTTCATGATCTGATGGCTCTCCGTTCCTTTCTCATCCTCCACCACGATTACGTATATACCTGCGCCCCATTCGTTTAGATAGAAATAAGCTTCCGGTTGCTTCATACGTCGGTTGATCATCTTTCTACCAGTGGGAGAATAGATCCTGATCGTTGATTTTCCGCTCAATCCCTCTATGTGCAGGTCCCCATCCGTATATTTAGGATAGATGGTCAGATGATCGTCTTTTACGGAAAGGGAGGATACAGTTTCCGTATTCCTCAGTAGTACGGGCGTGGCGGCGCAGACATTGCCGCACGATACCCGCCAATCATAGAAATAAAGATACCAAGGTTTGTTGTTGATCCAAGCTAGATTTGCTCCATCCAAAGAAATCAACCCTTCGATTTCGTATGGGAAGGCTATATCATCGTCCGTGTGGGAGTGGTACAACGGGGCGGTGGTTCCCTGCGCATCCATCCGATACTTGCCTGGCGCCAAGGTCACACCGATAGGCAGGCGGTTCTCGCCCGGTGTGAGGCCTTCAAAGGTGCGGGATGAGACGACCTCGCCCGTGGCATCATCCAACATGCGAATCACGGCGGTCAGGTTCTTGGATGGATAGATGGAGATGGAGTCGATGGTCAATTCACGGTAGACCGTGAAGAGCATCCATTCGGAGAAATCGGTGCGGGTCCATGCGTTGGTGGTGAGCCGTTTCTTGCCCACATAGCCCGTATAGGCGGAGGCATCCTTCACATAGAGATAACCGGACTGTGCAGGAATCGTGTATGGGCAGCGATTGCCTTCCCCGATCACCTCCCGCAACGTCGAGTCTTTGTACCATACGTAGTTGCCATTGCCTGTCACCTCCAGCGTTACATTGCTGCCGGCGACTCCCTCCACATCCTTCACCTCCAACAATCCGGAGGTAACCGTCACCTCGTCGGAGGCAGATTCACAATGAGGGGAAGAGACCGTCAGACGATAGACGCCCGCATCCTTCACCTGCAGGGATGGCTTCGCATTGTCCAGCAAGGCACCATCTTTTCTCCACTCATATTTGAGCAGGGAAGCATCGTCGATGATGCCAGCCTGTAGGGTGACGAAGGAGGTGGCGCAGATCAACCGGTCTTCCCCCAAATCGGGCTTCAGGGTGGAGAGCAGGGAGACCGTGTCCCGACCGCTACACCAGCCGCTATCCGCAACCAACACATACGTTCCTTCCTCCCATACCGAGATGGAAGGATCTTGGGAGAAGCGTTTCCCGTTTCGTAGCCATTGGTAACGGAAGGCGTCCGACTGTCGATCGGGGGCAAACTTGTATGACTTGCAGCCTGTGCACAACGTCTTATCCATGCCCAATTCAGGCTTGCGGCAGGATTGATAGGCCACATCCCCATAGGTGGTTCCTATGCGGATATCGTCCAGCCAGGTGTAGCAGGTCTCGGTGGGGCACCATGTCTCATCATCCCCGCCATGGAACGTCGAGATATAGAGGTCGTCCACCTTGTCGCCATTGGAGGTGAAACGCAGTCCTTTCAGCAGCAGGACCTGCTTCCCATCCACCCATATCTCCACCTCTCCGTCATAGGTGTCGCCATCCGTGTTGATCTTGACACGCTCCGCTATGTGGTACCATTTGCCACGTTCAAAGAGCACAGAAGAGCCGTCCGGGTAGACAAGATCGTGGTTCTCCCCGTATTTGTCAGGCTTATCCATATGGTAGAGGTAGAGCACCGCCTTGCCACCCGCCCGCCACATCAGACGGGCGGAGAATCCGTTCGTTCCGTCACACAGATCGCCTCCGGAGCAGCATGCGCCGCCACACAGACCGGGCAGTTTGCCACCATAGCTGGTGGTGCCCCAAGAGAAGTTCTCGGAAAAACGAAGGTTGTAAGAGGCATAGGCCTCCTCCCTGCTGTCGAACATCAGCTTCACTTGACAGCCCGTCTCTTCAGGGCCATAACCACCCTTCGGGTAGGTAATCCGCATCGATTGCAGACCGGAAGCCGCCTGGGTGGAGTCTATGACGGTACGGGTCTCCAAGGCGTTATCCCACGAATCGGTTTGGAAACCATTTTCTTGGAACAATGTGCGGGACATAGGGATTCCAGCCCGCAACTTCTCGAAATTGGTGGAGGAGATCATCGCGGCGGATAGGGTATTCGGCAAAACGAGCGCCCCTACGGCGAGCAACCAATATTTAGCTTTCCGGTATTTCATGATACGTATTATTTGTTTAGCCTAAAGATACGAAAAGAGTTAAAAATTAAGAATTAAGAGTTAAGAATTATGTCTGCATGATTTGTACGATATGGGTTCCAACGGCCAACTATGGCGCAAAAACCAAGGAAGGGAACCCATCCTTTGCAGGATCGATCCCCTTCCCTTATATTACACAATAGAACTGAATTAATATTCTTGCCAAGTCTTGATTTCGATGTCAGTCTCCTTCATGTTGCAGAATGCCTTGATGAAGGCACTTGCCAAACGGGCGTTCGTCATCAACGGAATGTTATGGTCGATCGCGGAGCGACGGATCTTGTAACCGTTGGTCAACTCACGTCTGGTCTGGTTCTTAGGGATATTGACAACCAAATCCACTTGATGTTCCTGTAACAACGAAATGATATTCATGTTGTGGTTCTGCTCATCCGGCCAGCTAACCACTGTAGCCTCAACACCATGGTCGGCAAGGAACTTCTGCGTTCCCTCCGTAGCGTAGATCTTATATCCGCCAGCGGCGAGCAACTTGCAAGCGTCGAGCAAATCCACCTTGCCGCGGATATCACCGGAAGATACCAAAACGCCCTTCTTCGGAACGACGTATCCTACTGAAAGGAGGGCGGTCATGATCGCGCTGTCGAAGTCCTTTCCGATGCAACCAACCTCACCCGTAGAGGACATGTCCACGCCCAATACAGGGTCCGCCTTATGCAGACGGGCGAAAGAGAATTGGGAAGCCTTCACGCCCACATAGTCGATATCGTAAGTAGAAGAATCCGGCTTCTCGAACGGTGCGTCCAACATGATTTTGGTAGCCGTCTCGATGAAGTTGCGCTTCAACACCTTGGATACGAATGGGAAGCTTCTCGAAGAACGCAAGTTACACTCGATCACCTTCACCGCATTGTCCTTCGCCAAGAATTGGATATTGAATGGACCGCTGATGTTCAACTCCTTAGCGATCTTCTTGCTGACCTTCTTGATCTGACGAACCGTCTCCAAGTAGATCTTCTGTGCAGGGAATACCAATGTGGCGTCACCTGAGTGAACCCCGGCGAACTCGACGTGCTCGGAAATCGCGTATTCAACGATCTCACCATTCTTAGCCACAGCGTCGAACTCGATCTCCTTAGCGCCTTGCAAGAAAGAAGATACAACGACTGGATACTCCTTGGAAACCTTAGCGGCCATCTTCAGGAATGTCTCCATCTGCTCACGGTTGTAGCAAACGTTCATCGCCGCACCGGACAAGACGTAAGACGGACGGATCAGGACAGGGAAACCAACCTCCTTGATGAAGTTGTCGATGTCCTCCGAGCTGGTCAACTCGCCCCAACGAGGCTGGTCGATGCCCAACTGATCCAACATAGCGGAGAATTTGTGACGGTTCTCCGCACGGTCGATGGAAACAGGGGAAGTACCCAATACTGGCACATTCTGACGATAAAGCTTCATCGCCAAGTTATTCGGAATCTGACCACCCACAGAGACAATCACACCCTTAGGGTTTTCCAAGTCGATGACATCCAACACACGCTCGAAGCTCAACTCATCGAAGTAGAGGCGGTCGCACATGTCATAGTCGGTGGAAACCGTTTCAGGGTTGTAGTTGATCATGATTGATTTATAACCCAATTGACGGGCCGTCTTCACCGCATTCACGGAACACCAGTCAAACTCTACGGAAGAACCGATGCGGTAAGCACCAGAACCCAAGACAACGATGTTCTTGTCGTTTCTGTATGAATAATCGATGCTATGCTCGGTCTCGCCGTAAGTCATGTACAAGTAGTTGGTCAACTCAGGATGCTCCGAAGCGACCGTATTGATGCGACGTACGGCAGGCACGATATTCTGCTTCTTACGAAGGGCACGCACACGAAGGATCTCCTTCTCCATGTTGTTCGCAGGGTTTTCTGAGAAACGGGCGATCTGGAAGTCGGAGAAGCCAAGGCGTTTCGCCTCCTTCATCACGTCAGCCGGAATATCCTCGATCTTCTTGTATTGACCCAACACCTTCGTGTAGTCCACGATGTTCTTCAACTTACCGATGAACCATTTGTCGATCTTCGTCAAATCGACGATTTTCTCGATGGAATAGCCCTTCTCCAAAGCGGCTGCGATGGCGAAGATACGCAAGTCGGTAGGGTGGGACAATTCCGTATCCAAGTCGCCGAACTCGATGTCGTGGTTGCCGACGAAACCGTGCATACCCTGACCGATCATACGAAGACCCTTCTGCATGATCTCCTCGAAAGACTTACCGATGGACATGATCTCACCGACCGACTTCATGGAAGAGTTGATCTCACGGTCAACGCCCACGAACTTGGACAAATCCCAACGAGGGATCTTCACGATGATATAATCAACCGATGGAGCGACATAAGCCGAGTTAGGCGTGCCCATCTCACCGATCTGGTCGAGGGAATAGCCCAAAGCCAACTTAGCGGCCACGAAAGCCAACGGATAACCGGAAGCCTTGGAAGCCAAAGCGGACGAACGGCTCAGACGAGCGTTGATCTCGATGATACGATAGTCATTCGTCTCAGCGTTGAACGCATATTGGATGTTACACTCGCCGACGATACCGATGTGACGCACCACCTTTTGGGAGATTTCCTGCAACATGCTGATCTGCTCCTGCGTGAGGGAGATGATCGGCGCCACCACGATACTCTCGCCCGTGTGGATACCAAGCGGGTCGAAGTTCTCCATCGGCACCACCGTGAAACAGTGGTCGTTCTTGTCGCGGATCACCTCGAACTCGATCTCCTTCCAACCCTTCAGAGACTCCTCGACGAGGATCTGCTTGGAGTGAGCCAAGGCGCTGTCGCAAAGCTCAACGAACTCCTTCTCGTTGGCGCAGATACCTGAGCCCAAACCGCCCAACGCATAGGCTGAGCGCACCATCACCGGATAACCGATGCGGCGAGCCACCGTCAAGGCATCCTCCATATTCTCGACAGCCTGTGAAACAGGAGTCTTCGCCTCAATCTCCTTCAGTTTCTTCACGAAGAGGTCACGGTCTTCCGTGATCATGATCGCATCCACAGAAGTACCCAACACCTGCACGCCATATTTCTTCAAAGTGCCAGAAGTATACAGCTCAGTACCGCAGTTCAAAGCGGTCTGACCACCGAAAGCCAAGAGGATTCCGTCAGGCTGCTCCTTCTTGATAACCTCCTCGACGAAATAAGGGGTGATAGGCAAGAAATAGACCTTGTCGGCCACACCCTCCGATGTCTGGATCGTCGCGATGTTCGGATTAATCAAAACTGTGGAGATACCCTCCTCGCGCATTGCCTTCAGTGCTTGCGAACCGGAATAGTCGAACTCTCCCGCTTGCCCAATCTTCAGGGCTCCGGAGCCAAGCAAAATGACCTTTTTTAACTTCTGACTCATATCATTCAAATTTTAAACATAACATTCGTAAACAAAAAAAATGCGTTGAAGAAAGCCTCAACGCAACATCAAAAAACAATATTAAAAAAACAGAATGAATCGACAACTTTCATTGTCTCCCCGAAATCTATATCCTTATGTATTCCTTTCAAGTTCACTCCGTTTTTTAAATTTTCTGCATCCATTCTAAAATTTCGGCAAAGGTAGTGCTTTTGTATGAAACTGAAAAAAAATAACAAATATTTTTTCTAGAGACGACACGACGGATTCATTTGCCATAATAGAGATCCATAATCATTTACTATTTAGTTATTTACGATTTACTATTCCCAGAGCGGAAAGTCTGATCTTCTTCTGCCTTGTTCCAATGAGGTCCGATCTGCTTCGACCGAATTTTTTCCAAATACCCGCGTATCGGTTGATACATTCAGGGATTTTAATTATATTTGTATAAACAGAGGTAGGATATGAAGGTAGCGTTAGACGTACATACACATACGATTGTGAGCGGGCACGCTTACAGTACCATACAAGAGATGGCCAAGGCTGCGGCGGAGAAAGGGTTGCAGATTCTAGGCATGGCGGAACACGGACCCACCATCAAAGGGGCGTGCGATGCGGCATACTTCAACAACTTGAGCGTTATTCCGGAAGAGATATATGGGGTGAAGATCCTTGTGGGTGCCGAGATCAACATCTTGGACACCTATGGCTCGCTGGACCTTAGCGAGAAGAGCATCCGCAAACTGAAGATCCGCATAGCGGGTATCCACCACTCTTGTTACCGCCCAGGCACAGTCGAAGAGAACACGGATGCGGTTATCGGGGTGATGAAGAACCCGCTGATCGACATTATCAGCCATCCCGCCGATGGTACGGCCGATCTCGATTATGAGCGGTTGGTGCAGACCGCCAAGGAGACGCGGGCGATGCTGGAGATCAACAACAGCTCCCTCAGCCCGAGCCGAGGCAAGGAAAAGGCTTGGGAATGCCACAAGCAACTGCTCACCCTCTGTAAGAAATATGAACTAATGGTGATCATGGGAAGCGACGCACATATATCCTTCGACGTGGCCCGCTACGACCACATCTACCGCCTGCTACAAGAAGTGGAGTTCCCCGAAGCACTCATCATCAACGACAAACCCGACCTGTTTTGGCAACGACTGAAACGTAACGAAAAATAGATTATCTCATATAATAACGCATCCAGATATCAGGCTTATCCCCTCCACAAGCGGTATAGTAGTCTGACACAAGGCATGCATATATCTTATCGCCTGTTTGCGTAGGTATCTTAATCCACCACCTGTCATTCAGCCTATTGTGGTAAAAATGGATGTTCATCTCGTTCTCAGAAGGGAAAATCGCCACACGTTCTTCATAGGAATTTATCTCCCTCTTAGGATAATCCCCATAACGGTTGTCAAGCCCTTCGAGGAAGTGCCAGATAACCTGCGCCGCCAGGGATGCGGTCTGGTCGCTATCGTCGAAGGCGGGGTTAGCCTCAAAGAGACCGAAAAGGGAGATCCTATCACTCAGTCCAGCATAGTGCGCCAACTGGCAAATCTCCTCGCCTGTCAAGCCATTAGGGATCGCATAGGCGAAACCAGGGGAATCCGCATGACGCACGGCGGACATATCTATGCTGAGCAGATCCGTGTCGCGCATCAGAGGCTCCGTGAAAGCAATATTTCGGAATAGCTCCCCGACGCGAATCATCTGACACTTCGAATCCTGCAACTCGTTCAAGTATGATTTGGGACAATAATACCCCTGATAAGCCAATAGCTTGAAATCCTCGTTGTGCGGATCCTTCATGATACGATCGAGGAAAGCGTTCGCGTCGAACACTTCGGAAGAGGTGAACGGATAATCAACTTTGCGATCGACCAACGTCGTCCTGATGGCGGAGAGTTTATCCTTCATCGCCTCGTAGAGCGGGACCGTGAGTTCATGGCTGCCCCCGATAACGACAGGGAGCACATTCATCGACAAAAGTTCACCAACAACATCCTTGAGGGCCGCATAGGTATCGGCCATACACTTTCCCTTCTTCAGGTTACCCAAATCCTTGACCTTGATATTGGAGAATCCGCCCCGTAAAGGATAGAGTTGACGGCGAATAGCGTCCGGGGCCGTCGCACTACCAGGGTTCACATTGTTCATTTCACTCTTTACCCCTATCAAGGCAACGCTGAAATCCTCCTCCACCAAATCATTCGCCAAGGAGAATTGACGAGGGAAATAAATATAGTTCACGAGATTATCCTCACATCTATCAAAATATAGATCCAACATAGGTGACCGAATTAAATAACCATTATTACGCGAATTTAGGGAAACAAATAGAGAAAACCACCCCCTTATGAGCATTTTGCACAAAAACGATATAATTCCCTTATAGATTTATAGCGGAACGCCCTTTTTTCTTACCACTTAACACGATACGTTTTTTCATTTTGCAAAACTTTGCATTATTGAGTTATCATATTGCTATCATTATTACATTTGCAGTGTCATAATGATAACTAAATAGACAATATTGTTTTCATTATGATATTTTTATTAATCATTTTAATTGTTTAAGTTATGAAAAGATTAAAAGGTTGTGGGATTTTGATGATGCTATCACTTATTATGGCATGCCCCATGAGAGCAGAGGAGGCAGACAGCACTTCGTCAGAGGTTGAATTCAACGCCAGCGCGGATTTGGTTAGTTCGTATTTGTGCCGCGGCGCCAAGGTTTCGGGAGCCAGCTTCCAGCCTACGTTTAGCGTTTCATACAAAGGATTGTCCCTGAGCGCATGGGCATCCTCCGATTTCAAGACAGTTGTGAACGAGTTCGATTGGATATTGGGATATGAGGTCGGAGGTTTCTCGATGGCGCTGACAGACTATTTCGGTCCGTATGAGGATGGCGCTACACCTAAGTATTTCGCGGATAATTCGCACATGTTGGAGGGAACAGTCGGATTCGACTTCTCCGCAGTCTGCAAAAAGTTCGCTTTGAGCATCACATGGAACACCTATTTCCTGAACGACAAGGATGCGGAGGGAGATGAGCAGTTCTCCACCTACATCGAGTTGGGTTACCCTGTTCACACGAAACCTGCCACGTTGGATTTCGCTATGGGATTCACCCCATGGGAAGGCGTCTACTCTTCAGGTTTCAATGTAGTCAACCTCTCAATAAAGGCGACCAAGGAGATCAAGATTACAGATTCCTACTCATTACCGATCTTCACGCAAGTGGTATTAAATCCTAATACGGAAAATATATTCGGCGTATTCGGCGTCTCTTTTTGAGGCCATAATTAATCATCTACAAAAAACATATTCATCATGAAGAAGATTGAAGCAATTATCCGAAAAACAAAGTTTGAGGAAGTAAAAGATGCCTTGTTGGCGGCGGATATCGAATGGTTCTCCTACTATGATGTCCGTGGCGTCGGAAAGGCGCGACAAGGACGAATCTATAGAGGTGTCGTGTATGACACAAGTGTTATCGAGCGCACATTGGTCTCCATCATCGTTCGTGACAAGAACGTGGAGCGGACGGTCGAGGCGATCCAGAAAGCCGCTTATACGGGCGAGATCGGTGATGGTAGGATCTTCATCATCAATGTGGAGGACGCCATCAGGATCAGGACGGGCGACCGTGGCGACACAGCCCTTTACAATGCCGAACAAGAGAAATGACAACAGAGAACAAGACTCAATTAAATCAAACGATAAACAATATGCTAATTATGAACACGATATTAAAACATATAACATCAAGGGCCGCGCGCATCGGGGCCATGGCATGTTCGCTCTGCGCAGGTCTGCCTGCCATGGCGCAAGACGGTGCCGTGGCGGAAGCGGCGGAGGAAGCCTCTTCCGTCAGTGCGGTCGACACGATATGGGTGCTTTTGGCAGCCATGCTGGTATTCTTCATGCAACCAGGTTTCGCCTTGGTTGAAGCTGGATTGACCAGGGCAAAGAACACGGCCAACATCCTGATGAAGAACTTCTGCGACTTCGCCGCAGGTTCTGTCCTCTATTGGGTGGTAGGCTTCTCCATCATGTTTGGCGCCGGATCGTTCATGGGATGGGGCGGATTCGGTATCGGTGGTGTGGAAAACCCTTGCGGCAACTTGCCGAAGGAGTGCTACTTCATCTTCCAAACGGTCTTCTGCGCAACGGCGGCCACCATCGTTTCAGGTGCCATGGCTGAGCGTACCAAGTTCTCCATGTACATGCTCTACTCCGTCCTGATCTCCGCTTTCATCTACCCGATCCAAGCGCACTGGTCATGGGGCGGCGGTTGGTTGAGCGAGTTGGGATTCCATGATTTCGCGGGATCCGCCGTAGTCCACTCTTGTGGTGGTTTCATCGCTTTGGCCGGCGCCATCGTATTGGGTCCACGTTTGGGCAAATACGGAAAGGACGGAAAGACCCACGCCATTCCGGGTCACAGCTTGACCTTGGCGGCCTTGGGTGTTTGGATCCTCTGGATGGGATGGTTCGGATTCAACCCTGGATCAACGGTAGCGGCTCAAGGTGCGGTAGACCCTGCGACTTACGGAGGTGGCATCCTCGATAACATGTCCGCCATGTCCCACATCTTCGTGACGACGAACATTGCGGCAGCCGTAGGAGGAATCGTGGCATTGATCTACACTTGGTTGGTATACGGGAAACCATCATTGTCAATGGTATGCAACGGTATCTTGGCAGGTTTGGTCGGCATCACAGCAGGATGCGACTGCGTCTCCATCGGTTCCGCGGCAATTATCGGAGCCATCGCTTCCGTAGTAATGTGTTTCTCTGTCAACTTCCTTGACACGAAGCTCCATATCGACGACCCTGTCGGTGCAGTCTCCGTACATGGTATGGCAGGATTCACGGGCACGATCCTCACGGGTGTCTTCGCCTACGAGGAGTGCGGATACTCAGTGTTGACTCAGCTGATTGGTGAGGCCACGGTAGCGGCTTGGTCATTCGGCGTAGGATTCCTGGTATTCTTCGCGATCAAGAAGATTCATGGATTAAGAGTTCCTAAGAGAATAGAAGAAGAAGGTTTGGATGTGTACGAACACGGAGAATCAGCATATAACTGATATACGTGATATACGGAAATCTACCATCTGTGTGAGCGTCCTCGGAGTGATCCGAAGGACGCTTTTTTTTGCTGTGTGACCAATAATCTCTTCCATTATGTCTGGTATCACAGGGAGAGCGCAGGAACGAAAAAAGAATGGAGGGGTAAGAAAAAGAACAATTATGCGTTTGCTCAAAAAGATAATTACTATTTTTGGGGCATATAACAGGAGAAACGCCTATGTGTGGTTGAACGAATCGATTTTTATTAAACGAATGATCACAGGGGTAAATTTAAAGTGTCGGATTATTAAGAAATCATTTCTGTTATTGTTTAAGTGAATGAATAACAATTCGTTTTCATATTGTTTCACAGTATTCTTCCTGACCTTCGTATTGGGGACATGTTCATTATGTGAATCCGCGAAAGGACAGGAGAGCAAAACCCAGTTCGAACAGATGAGAGGCGAATTGTGGTCTGGTTCGTTGCCGCTTGTGAACCTGACTGTGGATATCTCTGCCGTCAGTAAGAGAACGTTCGTCAATGGGGAAATAGAGATAGTCGACTTCCATAAAAGGACGGATTCATTGTCCGAATCGGTCAAGTATCTGTGTCAAATCAAATATCGGGGCGGGACGTCAATCTGTTATGAGAAGAAGTCATTCTCCATCAAACTGGTGGATGAGGTTGGCGAAAAGCAGGATGCCAACATATTGGGTATCAGAAAGGAGAACAGCTGGATCTTAGATGCGATGGCCGTCGATAGGGTGAGAATGAGGAATAGGGTCTGCTTCGATGTGTGGAACGAGATGAGCCAGACTCCATATGAGACTGCTTATGGGAACCGGAATGGGACGGCAGGCGAGTTTGTGGAGGTGTTCATCAATGGGAGTTACCACGGGCTGTACTGCATGTCGGACAAGATCGACCGTAAGTTGCTAGGCTTAAAAAAGACGAAGACGAACGAGAATGACACTACCATAAGGGGAGTACTATACAAAGGATTCTCCCCCTATACCAACATCAATTCCTATGCGGATGCGGATGTGAACAGTCCCACTTGGAACAACTGGGAACTGCAGTATCCGAGCGATCTCCCCTCTTTCGACGCCTGGAAACCTTTGATGGATTTGATAGACTTAAATTCAACGAAGACGTCGGATTTGACCTTCCGCCAGCAATACCAGGACTATTTCTATTGGGAGAATCTTGTTGATTACATTGTTCTTATAATGGCTCTCGATGTGGAGGATTGTCTCTACAAGAACACATTTTTGTCGGTCGTTAACATCAAAAAAGGCCATAAGTTCCTGATCTCGCCATGGGACATGGATATGTCTTTAGGCGGTGCTTGGGACGGGACCTATAATGATGTGCTTGTCTCTTTCGATAGAATCACTAACCGCCCTCCGTTCAATAGGCTCATCCCACAGAATATAGATGGATTTATGGATAGCGTGAAACATAGGTGGTTGAATCTCTATTCCACATTGCTCCTCCCGAAGAACATAGAGGAACGTCTGGATGAGTATTCGAATGCATTTCTGACATCGGGAGCTTGGGAACGGGAGTATGCCAAGTGGAACGGGAACCCGATGCCTCTGAAACAGTCGATCACGGAGGAACTAGAATATGTGAAAGATTGGTACAGAAGGAATTACGAATTCCTATGCGATAAATTCAAATCGAAACAGATGGGGATATTGAATATTCCCGAAACGACAAGTATGGGTCGGGATTGTTTGGATGGAGATGAGAGGGAATATGCCGACGGAGTCTATCTGATGGACGGACGTAAGGTCAGAGATTCGTCGGAGATAGAGGGGTTGCCCAGCGGCACCTATATTGTCGGAGGCAGAATAGTGATCGTTCGTTAGCCTTCCACAAAAGAAGTATGGCGTTACCCTGCCCATGTGTCGAAAAAAGATAATATTTTTGTGGTCTCCAGGAAGGGAAAGGGGGAACCACTCATCAATTACGGATTTGGTTAAGATATGAAGAATACATTAAGTACATTTTTTGCTCTTATGAGTCTTGTATCGCCGCCACTATGCGCCGTGCATGCCGCCAACAGGGGCATAATCATCAATGAGATTATGCCCAACAACGTGAATGCGGTAATCGACGAGGACTATAAATTTCCGGAGGGTTGGGTGGAACTGCACAACACGACAGACCACGACATAGATATCCAAGGATGGTATTTATCCGACAAGCCTTCCGATCCTTTCTTATGGGAAATACCTGTCCAGTGCGTCATCCCTTCCCACGGATACAGAATCATCTACACGGACAAGGAGGAGACAACGCTCCCCGGACACATACACGCCACCATCAACATGGGCAATACCAGCGGTAGCCTCTACCTCACCCGTGACGATGGGGAGGCCGAAGACGAAACCCCGAGATATACAGGTGCCCCTATCAACCATAGTTTCGGCAGATGCCAGTCCGACGCGTCGAGTTGGGTCTGGTTCGAACACGCCACACCGATGCTGCCCAATTCGGATGATTGCACGGAAAAAGAATCCGCCCCTGATGTCGAATATGATCGCCAGGGAGGCATATACTACGGCTCATTGACCGTCCAACTTACCGCTCCGGATCCGTACGGGCGGAACATCCGCTACACGCTGGACGGAAGCGAACCCACGGAGCATTCCCCACTTTACGTCCAACCGATAACCATCGACAGTTCCACGGTCATAAAAGCTAAAATCATCAGCGAGGATTTGCTGAGCAAACCTTCCAACGCCAACAGCTACATCATAACCGACAGGGAGATGCAACTCCCGATCGTGTCGCTTTCCCTAAATCCCGAGTACCTGTGGGACGACACGGTGGGAATATATGTGGAAGGGAAAACAGGTGTCTACTACAGGGAGGATTTTGGGGAACCAAGCAATTACAGGACCAATAGGAGGCGCCCCCTCAACATGGAGTACTTCGTCGAGGGGGAAAGGGTGGTCAACCAACTATGCGAAGCGAGGATCGCGGGAGGATGGCCCCGTTTTGAAAAGGTAAAAGGTCTGAAGATTTATGCGAAGAAAAGGTACGGCAACAAATATTTCTCCTACAAATTCTTTCCGGAGAAGGAATCCAAGGAGGAAGACGGATATAGATGCATCTACTTAAGAAACGGTGGGAACGACGCCCAATTGACAATCGTGAAAGATGCCTTCCTGCAGAAACTCTCGGGGGGAAAGGTTGATGTCGATTACCAAACTTGCCAACCCGTCATCGTCTACCTGAACGGGCAATATTGGGGAATAGAAAACATGAGGGAACCCGACAATGATGATTATTTCGCATCCAACTACGGGATTGAGGACATTGATCTATTCAAAAACCACGAACTCAAGGAAGGCACCCGTGATGCGTACGATAGTCTATGTGATTTCCTTAGCCAACCCAACTTCTCCCACGAGCAACTATGTTCCCTTGTGGATGTGAACGAATTCGTCAACTACATGTCGCTTCAGGCTTTCGTCGGAAACTACGACTGGCCTAACAACAATTATGTTATCTGGAGGAACAGGAACAATGGGAAGTGGAGATGGTTGGTGAAGGACTTGGATGGCGGATTCGAATATTGGCCTATTACCGACCCCGACAAGGATATTATTGGGGTGAATATCAATCCATTCAATTTCCTTTCGAGAACGGAGCCCTATTATGAACATGGGAACATGGATTGGGCAACCTGGCCGCTGGAACGTATATTGTCCGACCCCATTGTGCGAAGGATGTACATAGAAAGGATCGCCATCCAGACGGGGGATATCTTCCATAAATCCGAGATGTACCATGTCATTGACTCTATCACATCCATCATAGCGGATGAGTACCCTTACCATAGGACTAGGTGGGATTGGCCGCAAAGCACATGGAAGACCTGCTTCGACCAGATGCCGGATTGGATCGAACATAGGCACGACCTCCTTTATGGAATGTTGTCCAAATACTATTCTTTGGGAAAGCCAATCCCACTCACTATTAAGTCTTCTTTGGAAGGGGACGAAGTGCGGAACGGAAATCTGTTCCTTTGCGGAGAACGGCTCTACCGTGACAGGTTTGACGGGAAATGGTTCCAGGATGATTCCATTACCATTGAGGCCTCGCCTCAGGTGAATGGCTATAGATTCGAGAAGTGGCTAGCTATCTGCACGGACAAAGGGGATGCGGTCGATTCCAAATATTTGTATGACAACAAGATAACCGTAAAGACCAACAAGAAAAGGTCGTATTCCTTCACTGCCATTTATACGGACGATAACGGGGAATCCCCGACCCTACACTCTAATCGCATCGTCTCTCTCTACCCTAACCCTGTCATAGACAAGCTGTACCTCCAGTTCGATATGATCGGCGTGTGCCATTTGGAACTCACGGACATCACGGGACATGTCATGCTCAGGGAGAGTGCCATCAACGACAGCAATGTCATGAATATGAGCGGATTACGTTCAGGGGTATACCTCCTGCGTGTGTCACCCCAAGGAGGGGATGAGAAGATATATAAGATCATCAAACAATAACACCCAATCCTTGCTGATTGAGGAAATCTCCTGTGATCAGTTCGTCAACACTGCCTCGGGAATTCCTTCCGCCTCTCATCGGAAATACTTCCCGACGACCGGCAACGCCTTCAGCGGGAGATCACGCTTAATGATAAGGGCGAGGAACAACAACAGAAGAATCGTGTCCTGCACATAACGCAATGCCCCTTCCGCCGGCGAAAAGGTATGGATGGCGAAGAAGAGAGCCGTCACAAGCGCATAAATGAGGATCGATTTGAAGTCATAATTGATCGGGTAATATTTCTGCCCGAAGCAATAGGAGATCACCGTGATGACGAAGAAGCAGCAGAGCGAGGCGGCCGCGGAGGCCATGTAGCCATATTTTGGCACGAACAAGACATTCACCAAAAGCGTGATGATCAGGCCTATAATAGAGAAATAAGCGCCATACTGGGTCTTGTCCGTCAGTTTATACCACAAAGAGAGGTTGAAGAAGATTCCTTGGAAGAGGTAGGATATAAGAATGATCGGCACCACACGCAGGCCTTCCCAGTAATCGCTTCGGATCAGATGTTTCAGTATATCCAGATAGAAAATCATTCCCAAGAAAATCAGGAAGGAGAAGATGATGAAGAACTTCATCGCATCCGCATACTCGTTCTTTTTATCGCCACCCTTGTTCTGCGCGAAGATAAAAGGTTCATAAGCATAGCGGAAGGCTTGGGTGAACATCATCATCACCATCGCGATCTTGAAGCATGCACCGTAGATGCCTAGTTGTGCGTCGGCCACCTCCCTGTCGGGTATGAGGTAAGGGAAGATGATCTTGTCCAAGCTCTGGTTCATGATGCCCGCCACACCTAAGATAAGGAGCGGGAAAGAGTACTTCAGGATCTGTTTCAGCAGTGAGGAGTCTATCTTAAGTTTCGCCTTTAGAATCTGAGGCAATAGCATACAGGTGACGAATACGGTGGAGATCAGATTAGAGATAAACACATACCCCACCCCATAACTCTCGTCGTAGAACCAGGAGATCCATTCGGGATGTGAAGCCTGAATCTTCGGACAGATGATCAGGAAGAATATGTTGGCGGTGATGTTCACCAATATCATCGCCAGCTTGAGGATGGCGAAACGAATCGGCCGGTTCTGGAATCTCAGGTAGGCGAAGGGGATGCAACCGAACGCATCCAAGGCGACGATGACACAGAGCATCGAGATAAACTCAGGATGTTTGGAATAGCCTAGCAGGTCAGCGATGGCTGGGCTGAACGCCACACCCAGAAGCGCGAATAGCGTAGAGGTGGCACCGACGCAGCAGAGCACGCTACTGTATACATCGCCCGCATTTTCCTGATCTTTATTCGCGAAACGGAAGAAACCCGTCTCCATACCATATGTAAGGATAACCAATAACAGGGCGGTCCACGCATAAAGGTTCGTCACAATTCCGTATTCGGCGGAATTGGTGAGCACGTACGTGTAGAGCGGAACGAGACACCAATTCAGGAACTTACCCAAAATACTGCTAACACCGTATATAGCGGTCTGTTTAGCAAGGTTTTTCATCTCAGCCATATTCCAAATATGCTTTCATCTGTTTGTTTCACAAAGAAATCTTATTTTTTGCATACAACAAAGTATTATTTCTGCCCTTTAAGATTTTTTTTCAAAAAAGAAAATTACACAATCAATGCAATTACATAACATTGATATTGATCACATTAGATAGTACGATTTTTTTTTGATAGTAAGAAAAATTTATTATATTCGTAATCGAGTTTACAAATGAAGGGGGAAACCCAAAGTATGGTATGATGAAACAGAGTAGGCAGGGAGGTATGCTTCCCTGTGGGTTTTTTCGCCCCTATATACGGTGTTAATTAAAAACGAATTGCTTATGGAAACACTAATACGATTCGGACGGACAAAAATAGCACTCGTGCTAATAGGATTGTCCCTAGGGTTTGCGGCGAATGCGGATGTTAGGGTGAGTGAGGTAATGCCATGCAATATTTCAACCTACATGAAGAACCAGAACTACAATGGTTGGGTTGAATTCTACAACGATGCGAACATAAGCGTCGAACTAAAAGGGTATAAAATCATACACTACAAAGCGAAATCGGATGGATCCCTGGAACGGGAATGGGAGTGGAAGTTTGGCGATTCGGACAAGATCAGCTGTACCAGTTACAAGGTCGTTCCGTTCGATGGTTCCGAGACGGACAGCAGGACAGAGCGCAAGCTAGACGCTGACGGCGGTGCCATCGTGCTGAAGGACAAAAATGGCGCAGTGGTTGACTCATTCAGGTACCTGGAGACAAAGACCCACATATCCTATGGCATCTACAACGGAGAAGCGGGTTACATGGAGCCAAGCCCTAAAGAAAGCAACCACCAATCATACAAGAGCCTTTCCTCAAGGTGTTCCACACCTGCCTTCAACGGAGGAGTCCTGCCAGGCATCGTTCCAAACAACAATTCTGTCATCAAGATCAAGACCGATACCGAAGGGGCTACCATTTATTACACGATAGACGGAAAAGAACCAAACAAGGAAAGCTTACAATACGATGATAATGGCATCAAGATGACGAAGGACATTACCCATGACGACGGGAAAAGCATAATCATCCGCGCAAGGGCATATAAGAAGGGTATGATCAGCAGTGGTATCCTAACCGGCACATTCATCTTCGAAAACGCTCCACAGTACAAGTGCGGTACATCCAACCTACCTATCGTATCCATCGTGACTGACCCGGATAATCTATATGATGATCTGAAAGGAATCTACACGGACGGTGATCCGGACAATCCAGATAGCGATTATCCTACCACAAGTTGCCTCGACAAGAGTAGGAAACTGAATTACATAATGGATTGGGCCCGCCCGGCCAACTTCGAGTATTTCGTGGACAACAAGCGTATGATATCACACGAAGTGGACATCGCCGTAATGGGAGGATGCTCACGCCAATACAACACGAAGTCCCTGAAGATAAAGGCAGGGAATAGAATGGGTTCGAAGAACGGGAAGCTCGAATATGCTTTCTTCGCCGACAAAGAATGTAAGGAATATAAGTCTTTGCAATTACGGAACGGAGGAAACGGACATGAAGACGGATACGTCCGTTGCCGTGATGGCTTCATGCAGAACATCGCGAAGGGCCTGGGAATCGATTACCAAGCCTACCAACCGGTAGCATTCTACCTGAATGGAAAATATCGGGGCCTGATGGGACTGCGGGAGCGTACAAACAAGGCATTCGTGGAGACAAACTTCGGATTGAGCAACAAAGATATCGATGTGATAGAGATCACCAATAAGGACGGAATCTATGCGACATGCGGAACGATGGACGCCTACAACGACCTCGTTAATTTCCTTTCGCAGAATGATCCGAATGCCAGCGACTATTACGAGAAGGCATCCAAGATGATGGATATGGATGAGTATATGAACTACCAGATTTTCGAACAGTTCATCGTGAACACCGATTGGCCGGCAAACAACTGCAAGATCTGGAGGGAGCGCAACAATGGACGGTTCCGCTGGATCTCCTTCGACACCGACTTCGGATTGGGCCTTTACGGCGAGAGTGATCACAACTACTGTACCCCTAACATGGATATGTTCAAATGGGCAAAGGGAGAGGGCGCATACTATAATTGGGGCAATGGAGATAACAAGCTGGGATTCACGGAGGATACGAAGTGGAAGACCATTATTTTCTCCAGCCTAATGAAAAATAGCACTTTCAGGGAGAAGTTCCTGAACAAATATCTGATCCACTTGGGCACATCACTAAAATATGATTCCATAAAACCTATTTGGGATAGTATCCACGCATTGGTTCGCAACGAGTATTGTGCCACCTTCAATGGCAATGATGTGTCGGGTAGTGACATGCTGAATTTCATCAAGCAAAGACCGGGCAAGATCTACGAGCAAATGAAGGAGAAAAAGAATTTCCCTGAACTTGACGGTAAAGATTTGGTAAGCATGCAGTTGGCCTCCAATATGCCAGCTGGCCGTATCTTAATGAATGATGAACTTATTCCTGCGTCGTCCTTGTCTGGTAAGTACTTCACGGATAAAGAGTTGAAACTCGAAGCAGTGGCCCCTTTGGGTTACAGATTCCTCGGATGGAAAAGCGATGGGGGATCCACCCCAACCGTCGCAGAAGACCCTATCGATACCACCGGACTGGAATACACACACACCAGAATGTGGAAATACTATACTTCCAAGAAGGGAATAGAGGAGACTGATTGGAGAACCACTTCATTTAACGACTCCTCTTGGTTGTCGGGCTCAGGCGTAATGGGATATAAAGACGATAACAACGCTGGTTTCAATACGGTGATCACGAGTGGATCGGAAGGGGCGCACTACGCTACCGTCTACTTCAGAAGCACTTTCAATTTAGAGAGCGTGGACAACATCAGGGCCATTGTCTCCCGCATCACATACGATGATGCCTACATCCTCTATGTGAACGGCAAGAAGGTAAGGGTCAGCAACATAGATGATAGCGACTTGAAGGGCACCCAGTTCGCTGACATATGGGCCAACGATTCCACCGAGATCGTGGTTATCCCAAGCTCATACCTGAAAAAAGGGAAAAATGTATTTGCCGTAGAAGTACACCAACACGAGGCCGAGAGTTCCGACCTGAAACTCTTCTTCGAAGAGGCCATCGTCTACGATGAACAAGCAACAAAGAACAGCGTCTCCGGAGAATATATCTCCACTGATCCTATATTCCGCACAACCGTACAAACGGACATCAAATTGATCGCGGTATTCAAGAAACTCAGCGACTGCGAGCAGCCTAGGATCCTCATCAACGAAATCTGCGCATCTAACAAGAAGGGTGGAACCACCGACGAGTTCGGCAACTACTCCGACTGGTTCGAGATCTACAACGATGGCGACGAGACAGTGAACCTTGCCGGCTTGTATCTAACAGACCAAATCCAAAAAGCGACCAAGTACATGATCCCTTACGGATATGAAGAGACAAAAGTATTGCCTAAGTCTAGGGTGCTTATCTGGGCGGACAACTTGGCTTACCGTGGTCCACTACACGTAGGATTCAAACTAAAGAACGCCAACGACTCATATATAGGCATTAACATGGTTTGCGGAGAGGATGTATATGCTGTCAATGAGGTGAACTACGATTATGTGGACGAGAACAGATCTTATGGCCTTTCACGAGACGGAGGCAATCAGTGGGTTACCTTCGGCGAATGCTCGGACGGACGGGTCTTCTACCCAACCCCAGGTCTCGCAAACAGCTCACGCGTATGCGACTCCGATGAATGTTACTCCATCGTTACCGAGGTGGAAGAGGTTGAACAAGATGACTTGAGCCCTATCTCCGTATACCCTAACCCGACATCCGACTTCGTGAATGTTAGGGTGAAAAACGCTGAATCCATCGATATCTTCCTTTATGACAATCTGGGTCGATTGCTGAATGTATACGATAAGATGAACCCATCTTCCTCACTCAGTCTGAAGAAGTTCCCTTCTGGTATTTACCATATGGAGATCATCACAGGGAAGGAGACATACATGGAGACGATCATCAAGGAATAGAGAGACCGTTTGCCGGAATTTGTGGGGGTGCGAGATTCTTGCGCCCCCATTTTTTTGTTCCTCCACAAAATTCTCTGATACGCGTATCGATGGAAGGGAAGAAGGATGTCGTTAAGACGATTATTTGCTAACTTTGCCCCCATACATAGTTTTTGAATATGGAGAAGGAATGGCAGATAAGGACAAGGCTGCTGCTTGGGGAGCAGACGATGGCCTCGCTAGGGAAGAAACATGTCTTGGTAGTGGGTGTCGGCGGTGTCGGCGCTTACGCTGCGGAGATGCTCGTGCGGGGCGGTGTCGGTGAACTCACCATCGTGGATGGCGACAAGGTGAATGAAAGCAATATCAACCGACAGTTGGTGGCCCTGCACTCCACGCTGGGGATGGATAAGACCGAAGTGCTGGCGAAACGCCTCCTGGACATCAATCCAGAACTGAAGCTACACGTACACACCATCTTCCTGAAGGATGAGCTTACTCCGCAGCTACTGGACGAAGCGCACTATGATTTTGTGGTGGATGCCATCGACACGCTATCTCCCAAAGTGTTCCTGATCCAATGCGCCCTGGAACGTCACCTCCCGCTTATCTCCTCGATGGGTGCAGGGGCCAAGAGCGACATCACGAAGATCCAGATCGCGGATATCTCCAAATCCTACAATTGCACCCTGGCGAAGGCTGTCCGCAAGCGTTTAGGCAAAATGGGTATCCGAAAAGGCTTTAAGGTGGTCTTCAGTTCCGAATTACCCGACGAAAAGGCGGTCATGATGGTGGAGGAGCAGAACAAGGTCTCCACCGTCGGCACGATCTCATACATGCCCGCCACCTTCGGCAACTTCATCGCCTGCCATGTTTTATCTTCTTTAAGGGGAAGAGCCTGCGAAGAGAACGTGGGATAACATTGCGGAGGTTATATTCGGGCATTTACTATTTGACGATTTACTATCTTGTAAATTCCGCAAAAAAGCGACCGAGCCGCCCCATTACGGGAACCTGCTCGGCCGCCACTTCTAATTAATAAAGAGATTTGCTAATCTATAACCCATATTCATATAAGCTTTAAAAATAAAAGCCACAACCCGCATATAAATCACCTCATTTAGTTTTTATCTGAAAGGAAAATGATTACCGCACTCCAATGGAACACCCAACAAAAAAGGACAATTCCAAATCCCAACCATCTCATTTTTAATTGCTTATTCTTATCCCACTTATCAAAATGATTAAAATAGGATTTAAATCTATCTTTATGAAACACAAAGTAGCAACATAATATCGCACTAACTATAACAACAAATAGCAGAGCATACCAATCATAGGGGGTAGGAATGATTCTTGGTATGTCATAGTTTAGCAATCCATTAGAAATAGATATGATACATCCATTGATGAAAAAAAAGTAGAGTACCATTATATGCATTTCGACAAAAAAGGATCTATATGGATTCATATTTTCCGCATAAGGAATATAGTTATCATCTATATCTTTTGAAGATTTGAATCCTTGTTTCTCGAGTTGTTTTTTCACGAAAGAACAATGGTTATATAAAAAAACGTATACTTTCTTTATAGGATACCCTATGGCATGAGATATACTATTGTCAATGGCATATAATGTCCACAACACCAGAGAACTGATATATGAGATATTTACCTTCATGCTTAATAGTTTATATAGTAATCAAAACCAGAATTGAAGAGATATTCACCTCCCAATCCTCCAATAACTGCGAATGTTGTACCCAAAACGAGAGATCCCCATGGTGGACATATTGGACCACCTACCATCACACCTATTTTCCCTCCCGCAACAGCACCAGCCCAACTCCCAACAGATCTCACAGTAGCTCGCTGAGCATTTATACCAAAAGTATTGCCATCTTTTTTAACCCCTTGATAAATATTATATCCAGACATACTTACAGTGCCAACTGTTCCGATTCTACCGAACCACTGTGCCATATTCTTAAGTTGAACTGTCGAGATGTATTGATTCCCGAAGAATCCATTTCCCCCATAACTTGCCTTTGCCTCATAGTACTTGAATCCCACGTTTTTTGAATAGCCGATCGATCCACCTGACCCATTCATGCCAGATTTCAATCCCTCAAAACTATTTGCCGTGTTCCCTATTATACTACACAATAGATATGTTCCTGCGGAGTAGTCAATTGTCGATTGCGTTGCCCCCGAATTGCTTGGCATACCAGTTATGGTCAGCGGATTTACACCTCTTCCTGATTGTCCGAGCGAAACACTTACGGTCTGGGCATTCGTAGCTGTCGCATTAGCGCACGCAATCGCATTTTGGATTCCTTGTTGGAGATGCGCATACGCACGATCTATTGATTGTTGTGCACTGATATAAGATGACATATTATTGACTGGATTACTTGAAGCATAAATTGATGTGTAGTCACAATTCGAGTTCAAGATGGAAGATGTTGCTGAATATAACCCATACTGGTTATTGAATGACGTGTATCCGTAAATTTCACTACCATTTTGAAGCCCATAAACAGTCGGTGTATAACTATTGGTGGGAGCGAATCCACAGTTCGACGAAGAGTAATCATAGTAAGAGTTAATTTCCTCCCCGTCTGGGTCCGTGTACATCACAGGATTCCCCATGCAGTAGCCGAAGCGGTTGCAGTTCAGCCACGATTCGGGCGCCTGTCGGTATGGGTCTGCGCTGAGGAACTGGTTGGTGCGCTCGTCGAAGATACGGCCACCCATGTTGATGAGCCCGAGCTGTGGCATATGCTCATGCATGCAGTAACCACGGGAGAAACGGGACGTGTAGTCGGTCACGACATTCTCGCTCCAGTTCGCAGGGTTGCGGCGCATACCCCAAGGCTTGTAGGAAAACTTCTCAATCTTGCCGGTAGCGGCGTCCATCACCGCTGTGAGGGAGTTCTGACGGTCGGTCACCGCGGCGAAAAGGGTGTCCTTCCCCGCAGTCTTGACATAGATGCCCGCCAAGCCGTTACCGCCGTAAAGATAGTGAATTTCGCGGTTCACACCATTGGCGTAGACCTCTTTCTCATAGCAGTATTTCCCCTCCCTCTAAACACAAAAGCGACCGAGCCGCCCCATTACGGGAACTTGCTCGGCCGCCACTTCTAATTAATAAAGAGATTTGCTAATTGTATTGAGGATAGACACCTTAATGCATCTTATCTATTTACGTTTTTTGGGAGGGAAAAATCACACAGACTTCAGTGCTTCTTTTTACACGATTTGCCTTTAATTTTTTTTATAATTTGTTCTTTGGAATAATTAACTTTACTCCAATATACAATTACAGCGTCATAACCTCCTGATTCTTTCTTTTGCGCTTCATCAAAAACATACAATGCGCCATAATTCGGAGAATTTCCATGCTTAAATCTTTTTTTCTCCAAATCAAAGTATTCTTTTTTGTTACTTTTTGCTCCCCTGTGTATAAATCCTATTTTCTTTCCAGAAAAATCAAATTCATTTAGACTGTCTTTGTAAACCACGTTAAAGTAGTCACTTTCAAATTCATTCAACAAAGGAGAATCTTCAAGCCCCATTTTATCCAATTGAGATATGTTTTCATTCGGTATTTCATTAAAATTAAGAATACAAGCGAATAAATTTGCACTCAATGAAACCATAACCATAAACATAAAATTCTTCATATTGATATCATTTATTTGGTATTTGATATAGATACGGACTTGCATTTATTCCTATCTGTCTGACAAATAGTTGGAAATCTAACATGTGAGGATGGAATGCATATATAGTTGGAATTCCTGCAGACCATAACCCTCTTGTAGTATGCCCAACACAACTATTAAGCAATAAATCCCAACGGGTTTTACCAGCCACATAATTTTTCAAAGCACTTTTACTGACATTATACAGTTTAATTGACCATGTTCCTTTTTCGCCTACATATGAAGGCCATTCTTTATTTGCAAACTTTATGGAGGCTTTCCACGTTTCCGATAAACTATTGCTTTTTTCTACTGCGCCAACAGGTCCAACTGAAATTATGGTTTCATCATTTTTGTCAGTAATAGAGCTATGTCCCCACCATTCGTGGTCACCTTTCGTACTTGCTGAATTTACTTTAATGTTTTCTCCACCTCCCTTTATAAAAGAAAATGCATCTTGGACATTCGCCATCGCTCCAAAAGCATATCCAACATTCTCCAAAGCCGTATTGCCTTTCTTTCCAAGAAACCCGAACGAATTATTGGTGAAATCGTAAGAACCGAATCCGAAATTAATCGACACAGGCGTTTGCCCGCCAGTGTAAAGATTGGTCAAAACTGAGTTGGTAAATGACGAAGCCATGAGGCCACACGTGTTTGCGAAAGGTGCACCGGATGCAGCGACCGCCCCACCGAGGAATCCGCTTACGCCACCTGCGACTGCACCACCAGCCATATATCCCCATGTTTTGCCGGAACTATAGTCCCACTTGAATGGATTTTTCTGCCCATCATTAGCCATAACACCACCAGAATATGAGCCTATTAATGCACCAATGAGTACAGGAACCCACCAAACGATTTCTCCTTCCGGATCCGTATACATCACAGGATTCCCCATGCAGTAGCCGAAGCGGTTGCAGTTCAGCCAAGATTCGGGCGCCTGACGGTATGGGTCGGGGCTGAGGAACTGGTTGGTGCGCTCGTCGAAGACGCGGCCGCCCATGTTGATGAGCCCGAGCTGCGGCAGGTGCTCGTGCATGCAGTATCCGCGCGAGAAGCGGGCTGGGTAGTCCGTCACGACGTTCTCGCTCCAGTTCGCGGGGTTGCGGCGCATGCCCCATGGCTTGTAGGAAAACTTCTCCACCTTGCCGGTAGCGACGTCCATCACCGCTGTGAGGGAGTTCTGGCGGTCGGTCACCGCAGCGAACAAGGTATCTTTCCCGTCCGTCCTGACATAGATGCCCGCCAAGCCGTTACCGCCGTAAAGATAGTGAATTTCGCGGTTCACACCACTGGCGTAGACCTCTTTTTCATAGTTGCATTTCCCCTCCCCTAAAACAAAAAAGCGACCGAGCCGCCCCATTACGGGAAATTGCTCGGTCGCTGCTACTAATTTAAAATTAATCTGCTATTCAAATCGGGGAGTAGTACCATAGAAATACCCGTTTTTCATTCTAAAAAGGATCATTTTTGCAGGATAAACCACACCATAGAATGAATTCTTTAATCTTGAATCATCACACTTCCTCACAAGGCCTTTCTATCGTACGCTTTAAACGTTATTCGTAATCAGCAAATATTCCTTCTTCATGACCGGTTTTTATTCGATGCAAAATGGACATGTATGGGTTTACCAGACCCAAATGAGCTCCTAGTTTTTTTATCTCTTTTATATCCATCCAAATATGATCACCTCCTATTTTCCATACATACCAGTCATCATTTCTTTTTTTATCCGCGTAATCTCGTTTGCATTTAAACCATACATTGCTATAATTGCCGACATTATTAGTATTCCCGTACAGCGTCCATGCATCCATCTTTATGCCATATCTAGAATCACCATGCGTATAATAATCAACTTCGTCGTTGACAATCTGCTCTATGTCTGGCTTCTCATCTATCGGATAAACGCGCTTAAATATTCTAAGCACGTCGCTATTCAACTGGGTCAAATCACTGACAACATATTGCATATAACGTTTCTCCGTTGGTGAAATAGGGACTTCGAACACATCCCCGACTTTTGTGCTTTTTACTCGTTTTACCATGATTTTATAATAAAATGTAGTGATGCCGGTGGTACACCTGGTGATACTGGTGGAATGTTATATTGGTTCCAATACTTGGGAGCAATAGAATTTATTTGATTGTAAAGAACATTCTTTGGACCCCAATACTGATTAATGAGCGTCTGTTCCCATATACGACCATTGGTTAAGCTCAAACCTGTGGCATCTTTAACAACATCATAGATTAATTCAGCTCTTGGCGAATTTGAGCGTTGGTGCTCTGCCCATCGTACTAATGGATCACGTTTTGTTATACCAACATATTTCACCTCATTTGTCATTGGGTCTCTACCCACATACACTGAATAATCACCTCCCTCATCAGCCACTAAATTTGGTTTAGTCTCATTAGCCAATTGTTTTTCCGTGACCACCTTCTGAGGCAACATGTCCATATCCGGACCACAGTATTGTTGTGGACGTCCCGACCAGAAGTTGCGGCCACCTATTTTCGCCATGATGCCGTTGCCAATGCCGCATGTCAAGCCGCCAATTAAGGAGTTAAAAGCCAAGGCTGCATTGCTGATCATTGGGTCGCCGAATGAAAGGTGGTTCCCCAATGATTGTATAAGCGTGCTCTCGAACGCACATACGGTACCAGTCACAAATCCAGCGAAGAAACCGCCACCGGCCAGAATAGGAGCGGCAGTCACTCCGATAAATCCGCCGACACCTCCTGCCAACGCTCCCCATCCAAGTGCCTTTGCGACATCACCAGCACTGTGGAGCTGTCCGTTATAGGCTTTTATCCCCACGTTAACTCCCGCACTGATTGCCGCGGCGATGAGTATGGGAATCAAAATCTCTCCATCCGGATCCGAATACATCACCGGGTTGTTCATGCAGTAGCCGAAGCGGTTGCAGTTCAGCCACGATTCGGGAGCCTGACGGTATGGGTCTGCGCTGAGGAACTGGTTGGTGCGCTCGTGGAAAACGCGGCCACCCATGTTGATGAGCCCGAACTGCGGCAGGTGCTCGTGCATGCAGTATCCGCGCGAGAAGCGGGCTGGGTAGTCGGTCACGACGTTCTCGCTCCAGTTCGCGGGGTTGCGGCGCATGCCCCAAGGCTTATAGGAAAACTTCTCCACCTTGCCGGTAGCGACGTCCATCACCGCTGTGAGGGAATTCTGACGGTCGGTCACCGCAGCGAACAAGGTATCCTTCCCGTCCGTCCTGACATAGATGCCCGCCAAGCCGTTACCGCCGTAAAGATAGTGAATTTCGCGGTTCACACCACTGGCGTAGACCTCTTTTTCATAGTTGGTCAGGTAATATTTCCGGCAAGTGACTTTGCCGGACTTATACGATTTGGTACGGCAACGTCTATGATCGGGTCTGTATTCGATGTCGTACGCATAGTCTCCCTGCTCGATATGTGTCGGCATCCGGTAGGAATCGAAGGTCACGGCCGGCCTGCCGGAAATGGCCGAGCTGGTGTAGGAGACGCTGGAGACCTTGTGCGGAGGAAGGCTGTTTTCCCCATATTTGATGTTCCTCCAGTAGTTGTCCCACGTCTTCGTCATGTTGCCCAAAGCGTCGTATGTGTGGGTGCCAGCGAGGGATGCACCGGACTTGGTGGCCGTCACGCCGGTCAGGCGGTTGAGGTTGTCGTAGGTGTATTGTTCCGCATTGCCTCCCAAAGCGTCCGCCTTCTTCGTGATGTTGACGCCCGTATAGGTGTAGGTCAGGTCCATTAGCCCTGTGGTGCCCTTATAGGCGGACTCCTTGGTCAGTTGACGCTTGCCGTTGTAGGTATAATTTCTTACGACGTTACCCGCCAGTGTCTCTTGGGTCACTTCCCCGTATTCATTCATCTTCAGGCCCGACCAAACCGTTTTTCCGGCACAGGAGACACTTGTCAGATACCCATTGTCGTTGTAAGTGTTGTTCACCACCAATCCAGAAGGGTAGGTGATTTTCGACACCCCACCATAGTTGTTCGGATAGGCGTATTGGGTCTGGTATTCCACGCCGGCCAGTTTCTCGAGTTTGTTGGTCACGCGGTTGTAGCCGTCGTAGGTGTAGGTGCAGCTGTAACTGTTGCACTGTTCCTTCACAAGCTGGTTGTTGTCGTTGTAGGTGTAGGCGGCGTTGTCGATGCCATCCTTCACCGATTGCAAACGGCCTCTCGAGTCATACCGGGAAAGGATCTCGCGTCCTGTCTCCGTCAACGTATAAGTGTCTCTTCCGTAGGCATCATATTCATTTTGGATAGTGCCGACATCAGGATCAGTGATGGAAATTCTGTTCCCGGCGATGTCGTACGTCATGGTCGTCGTGAGGTTCCCGCTGGAAGAGAGAGCCGTCGAGGTGGCGATCTGTCCGGCAGGTGTATAGGTGAAGGTAACGGACTGACCATTCTCCGTGCTCTTGATCAGCTGACCAGCCTTGTTATAGTCCTGGACCTTCGTGCCCAATGGAGAGGTGATGGTGGTCTTCAGCGGTGCATACGTGTATGTGGTGGTGCCGGTAGGATGTACTTCCGTTTTGATTCGACCAAAATCATCATAAGTATTCAATAAAATATAATAGCCTCCCGAAGGCGTACCCTCCCCCCATACGGGGAAGTAGTGGTGGGTGAGCCTTCCGTCACCATCGTATGATTTGAAGTCGGAACGGACAGAACCGTCCGCATAGGTGGTGGTGGTCCTAATCAGGTTCCCGTCCGCGTCGAACAAATCCGTCTTGTCGGGAGATCCTGTCAAGGTGGATTTAACCTTATAGTAGATAGGCGGCAATGGGTTAGCCAATGAAATGGCCGTTGTGGAGATGCGGCCATCCGGCAAAGTCTTTTTCAGACAATTGTTGAAACCGTCATACGTGTTGTAGGTCGTAACGTATGAGAGTGACCCCACGGAAGTTGTCTCCTTTGTCAGGCGACCCAGCGCATCATTCCAGGAATAAGTGGTGGTGACACCATCCGGAGTCACCTTCTTGCTGACGAATCTTCCGGAACCTGTATAGTCATAGCTTGTGGTTCGGTTCTCGCACCCCGACGCAGACACTTGTTGCGTGGAGAGGTTGCCCTTCATCGTATAGGAATTGGTGGTGGTGACCGCCTTGTCCGTGCCGTACAGTTCAATTGATTTAATCAACCTGAACTTGCCGTCGTAAGTGTATTTCGAAGTGTAAGAAACGGATCCACTACCGTTGCTTTTAGTCTCCACCTTTGTTTGTGGCAAGAAAATGTTATAGGTGTTGTTGGAGACCAGATCTTTGAGTTCAACCTTGCTCTTCACATTGTCGCCATAATCAACGGATATGACGGTCGGTTGTCCTTTGCTATAGGAAGAGTACGTCGTGACACACGATGTGTTGTTCAGGAGGTCCAGCGACTCTTTTTTTGTTAATTGGAGCTGGTATGCCCGGGCATTGGTCCCGAAAGAGACTGTGTTATACGTGTAGTTTTCCCTGCTGATGAGATCGCCCCAGTATGTTTTCGTTTCTGTGTATGAAGGATAAAGAATGGCTTTTGCTTGATGGATGGAATTGCAGCTGGTGGTTACAATATCCGTGGCGGAACTCTCATGTTCCACCTCTGTCCTCAGAAAACCCAACAATCCCTTCCCTGTCGTCTGGCCAACCAAATCTTCGTATCTGTACGAGTTTATAGACCATCCCTCAGTCCAGTTATCTTTCTTCTCCGTATATGATTTGACCACACACATCGGGAATCTCAATGTCATGAGATTAGTTGCATCGGCAAAACTAGTCCTCTTCGTATAAACGTTCTGATCCAACAAATTCGAATAACTGACAGAATATGTTCTAGTTGGAGAAGAGATCGAACTCAAAAGGCCTATGTATGGAGTCGAGTAATTTTTGTTGATGAAAATGTAACTGCTATTTACGGTCTTCGATTTCATGGATTGCCCGATTGACAATATTTGTGCCTTCCCATGACCATAGAAATCACCCACCATGAATAGACCGAGATTACTGTCGGTAACATTTTTTGTGGTGACATGAGCAAGTTTTTTATCCGCATCACTGCTACTTCTTGTGCCATAGATGATGTCACCTCCATCATCGTTGGACAGATCATTGCTACCGTTCAGTAACAGCAAGTCCGTAAGGCCATCGCCATTGAAATCCGCAGTTAATGCTTTTTTTGTGTGTAGGCTGGCAAGTTCCCAAAGAAGATTCTGGCGTGGCAAACTAAATGTAAAATCAGGATTCCCGCTATAGAACAACAATTTATTTTTTTCTCCTTTGCAGAAGTCCACAATGCCGTCTCCGTTAAAGTCTCCTTGCACAAAGAAATAAGGGCTGTTACAATTCATGTCCTGCTTGAAACCTTGTCCCTGAAAGGTACATTCGTTAAGCGTGCTTGTAGTGGCATATCCTTTGTTTCTTAATACGTTAAATCCTGTGGTAGAGACGACGACAATATCCACCAAACCATCACCATCCATATCGTTTGCGACAATTCTGTCAGGAGTGCCATTTATATCATATATCACGGTCGGAGTTGTAAGGATAGCGTATCCTGATAAACTGCTGGCTTGTCCTCCATAACAAATCAGGACGCTAGATTTTCCATTTCGCACATTCTCGTTGGCAATAAGGATATCATCATATCCGTCATTGTTTATGTCGGCTACTGTATGTGCAGGCATTTTGTTTGTTACAAGTTCTATACGAAATCCATCACTAGGATCATTTGCATCCCGTATAGACAAGCCTTTGTTTTTGTCCGCAACAATCACGATCGGAGTACTTTTCGTTCTACTGGTCAAATGGCATAGGAAAGCACCATGGCAACCATTTACGCTAATCCTTTTCATTGTTCCTTCGTAACTCAATATCGAAGGGGAAATAATGTTGGATTTTTCGAATTTGATAGTTCCCTTATCGTTTTTATAATAATCGAAGATTGTCGCAGGATTCATATAAACAGTTCCTCCAATGGTCGTAGGTTCTGCTTCATATACAGCAACGAGGTCGGTATATCCATCATCGTTATAGTCAAGTGGATACCATATTTTTCTCTCGGCAGGAATACCATTGTTTCCTAATTGAGAGACTGCAGTTTGCTTCTCCTCCGTTTGCCACGTATAATCACAGAAAGAATTCCAATTAACATTCAGGTCCTTCAAATAATCTCCATTATTTCCATACTTCTTCACTTTTTCAAGGACGATTTCGCTATTTGGACCGCTTTTGTAGGATAGTTCATACCGGTTATTCAAAGTGGTAGTTCCTGCATATGTACTAATGGAAGTTAAATAACGACTGTTTTCTTTCATATTTCCTCCCAAAGGATATCGAAATGATTGTGCGCAATAGCTATACGTAAACTCCACCTTTTGGGTATGCGAAGTCCCTTGTTGGCTGTTCGCACCATAACGAATCACAGTTGGGACCACGCTTATGATGCTCCAACGGTTCCCATAGGTTGTCCCATATAATATTTGGTATTCGTATGTCATGTAGTTCCCGTTTGGATCCTCGACCCTTGTCAAATACCAGCCCAGATTGCCGTCATAATACGATGCGCCCTCCGGTTGCTGTCTGTAGGTCATCTTCAGTCCAGATGTCGTGTAGACCTCAAAGTAGAAGCTACCGCCGCTTCCTTTCCGGATGATCCTATTGAAGTTGTCGCACTCCGTCCTAAACTCCACCTCGGTGGAGCTAATCGTGTTGGTTTTTATCAGACGTTGACCGTCCAACGCCAGGTAATCCGCCGATTTGTCGTAGTTGAGGGGCAACAACTTGTTGTCATAGAACGGCACGGCGTTGACTTTCGTGATGACCGACGTCGCCGACAGGCTCCAGCCCTTTCCGGCAAGTCCTATGCCACTCTGACTATTATACACTAATGCGATGGTCGGCTCTATACCATTCACACCCTTCGGGCACTCGATCGGGATGGTGTACATGGCCGCTCCGCTCGGGGAGACAGACATGGAACCTCCGTAATCACCTACTATCATATTCGCCGCAAATGCGCCGGCCGCTATTGTGATGCCCAATAAAAGAGCTGCTATCTTCTTCATTTTCAAACTATTTACAGGTTATTTTTGTTATCTTTTCTCGATTTTAATGGTCTGCTGTTCCTTGCCCTCACCTATCATCAGGAGGTATACCCCCGAAGCGTATCCGCTCATGTCGATTTGCGTGGAACCGTTTTCTATCATGCCGCTTTGAAGAATCTGACCTTTGATGTTCTGCAAGTTGAAATTCATGTCCCCCATTCCTGTGCTTTCCACAGCCAATATGGTCCTTACCGGATTAGGGGAGACCGTGATCGCCTTATCCTCTTCACCCCCAAAGGGATTTTGTTCGAATCTTGCGGATGTTTTTTTGATCTCGCGGGATCGGTAATCGCCTACTAATCTATTGTTTTCCCTGTCGAAGGAGTAAACGAGCGTCGAACGGTCTTGCTCAAACAAAGCGGGGATGTTCCCTTCTGTACCCGCCATTGGCTTGAACGGGGAGAACTCGCCCAACACTTTGCCGTCATGGAACAGTACCACCGTATCCCTTTGGAAAGTCGTATTCTCTTCCAAGCCGTTCCCTTTCAAGCTTTTGAATATGATTTTGTCCATTGTCTCGGACTTCTCATTGCGTAGAACCAGCGAGTCGCCTACGATAAAAGGTTTCTCAAACTTTAAGACATTTACAGAATCCGCCCCCAACATGCCTTGGAGGGCGTGACGCTTCAAGCCACACTCCATACTCCACCCATTCAGGGAGACGATAGAATCGGACGAGTTGAACAACTCGACGTAAGGATCCTCCACAAGATTGGACACCTCTGATAGATACACGGCGGAGAAGGCGTTGCCGCATCCGCACAAAATCATTCCCAAAGCCAAATTCCGGCACTTCGCCGGCCGAAACAAAACATTCTTCAAGATCATTTTTTTTGAATAACTTTCCCTAAAGTCTCCAAAATCAGGAACGTTCATAAAAAACGAAAAGGACGTGAGACTTGTTTCATCTTACGTCCATGACCTAATGGTATCGCCAAACACCGTACTTCAACGAACATAGAATATAGAAACACCCCACGCCCATTTGAATATGCAGGAAGGATTGGCAATCCACTTACATATACAAAGGAAGTGAGGCATATTTCTATTCCTAAGCCCTGAAGTAAAATTTTGGCGAATTTTATAGGTTCGGACTACAGAAAGAAAATATGCCTTCTCGATTTTCGGATTTCTCCCCGAAAACGTTGGCGAAGGTAGTTGATGTTTTTGAATTCAGCAAATATATGTATTAATTTTTTGATTTTATATCAAAGCGCTTTTCTTCACCGCATAGCTATTCACGAGCATTTACTATTTGACGATTTACTATCTTGTAATTTCCACGATAACCCATTTCCACGTACATGATGAATGTACCTGCCATGTTTTTTTATTTCACGCTAAAATCGTAAATTTGCGTATTGACTGATGTTATTATAAACTTATACCACAATGGAAACGAATGAATTATTTGCCGCAGTGCGTGATGCCTCCAAGACTTTGGTAGGCCTTGATGATGCGAAGGTTCGCGAAGTGCTGCTGGCGGTGGCCGACGAGGCTGAGAAGCAAACCGACTACATTCTGTCTGAGAACCAGAAGGATTTGGACAAGATGGACAAGTCCAACCCTATGTATGACCGTCTGATGTTGACGAAGGAACGCATCGCAGGCATCGCTTCGGACATCAGGAACGTGGCGGGTTTGCCCTCTCCATTGGGTAAGGTGCTGAAAAATATCGAACGTCCGAACGGATTGAAACTGAAGCGCATCAGCGTGCCTTTCGGAGTGATCGGCGTGATCTATGAGGCTCGTCCTAACGTGAGCTTCGACGTCTTCTCCATCTGCTTCAAATCGGGCAACGCCTGCGTGCTGAAGGGTGGTTCGGATGCGCATTGCTCCAACACGGCGATCATCAACGTCATCCATTCCGTATTGCGCAGGATGAACGTGAACGAGAACGTTGTGGCTTTGTTACCTGCCGGTCGTGAATCCACGGGTGAACTGCTGAACGCTATCGGCTATGTGGATATGATCATCCCACGGGGCAGTTCGGGCCTGATCAACTTCGTGCGCGAACATGCGAAGATTCCTGTCATCGAGACGGGTGCTGGCGTGTGCCACATCTACTTTGACGAGAGCGGAGACCTGAAGATCGGACAGGATGCGGTCTTCAACGGCAAGACACGCCGCGTCAGCGTATGCAACTCATTGGACTGCCTGATCATCAACGAGAAGAGACTCCAAGACCTTCCTGCCATCTGCGAGCGCATGGCGGAGAAGAACGTGATCATATATGCCGACCAGCCTTCCTACGATGCGCTGAAGGGCAAATACCCATATCTGGAACCAGCGACAGCCGATTCCTACGGTACGGAGTTCCTGGACTATAAGATGTCCATCAAAACGGTCAAGAACCTGGACGAGGCTTTGGAGCATATCGCCAAATATAGTTCCAAGCACAGTGAGGCGATCATCAGCAAAGATGAAGCATCCATCGAGAAGTTCGACCGCATGGTGGACGCCGCCTGCGTCTACACGAACACGTCCACGGCATGGACCGATGGCGCCCAGTTCGGCCTAGGCGCTGAGATAGGCATCTCCACGCAGAAGATGCACGCCCGCGGCCCTATGGCGCTGGAGGAACTCACCACCTACAAGTGGATCATCAAGGGGAATGGTCAAGTAAGAAGCTAAACAATCACCCGATGGGAATGGTGCCGTTTCTACAACTTGTCGCAGAAGACCTGACGACTAAATTCGGAGGGGAACTCTCCAACCTGACGGTCGTATTCCCTAATAACCGCGCCAGGCTTTTCTTCAATAACTATCTGGTGCGGAGCATTGACCAACCAATATGGTCACCCTCCTATTTGACGATTCAAGATTTGTTCGCCACCTGTACCAACCTACAGGTGGCGGATGATACTAAACTTATCTGTGACCTTTTCAAAGCCTATTCAGCCCATATAGATTGGAAAGCTTTAGAAATCGAACCAGAGACCATGGACATGTTCTATTTCTGGGGAGAGGTGATCCTAAGCGACTTCGAGGATGTCGACAACAACCTTGTGCCCACCAATCTGCTCTTCAAGAACATGGTGGATTTAGCGAAGATGGAGGATGACTTTAGCTTCCTTTCCGAAGAACAGATCACCTCCCTGCAACGTTTCTTCCACAACTTCTCCATCGAACAGAAGTCTCTACTGAAACGTAAGTTCATGGCGCTATGGGATGCCCTCCTCCCGATGTACAATGATTTCAGGGCAACCCTACGTAGCCAAGGCTTAGCCTACAATGGAATGCTCCATCGCATTGTGGTGGACGAAATATTAAAGAAAGAGGGAGTCAGCCTCTTCCCTTCCGAGAAGTATGTATTTGTCGGGTTTAATGTACTGAATAAATGTGAGATAGAACTATTCTCACGCCTCCAGAAGGCAGGCAAGGCTTTGTTCTACTGGGATACGGACGAGTACTACATGAAGATGCCTGATGTGAAACATGAAGCGGCCACGTTCATGCAACGGAACCTGGAGAAGTTCCCGAACGAACTGCCGATCTCCTCTCTCAACGTATTCCGTAGTCACCCCAAGCATTTCACCTATGTCAGCTCCTCCACCAACAATGCACAGTCTAGATACCTGAACAATTTTCTCATAGATTGTAAAAATAAAGGATTCACAGATGCGGAGACGGCTGTCGTCTTGTGCGACGAATCGCTCCTCCTGCCCGTGCTACACTCCATTCCGCCTTGTGTAGACGATCTGAACATCACGATGGGACTGCCCCTCATACAGACCCCCGTGTTCGCCATGATGAAAGTATTGGTCGAGATGCAATGTGCCGTTGCGCTGGTTGCCGGGAGCCGACCTCATTCCATCCCGTTCCGGTTGATCAGGGAGGTGCTGTGCAATCCATACATCCAAATCGCTTGTGAGGGAGCGACAGACCTATACGACGAAATTGTCAAGGAACACAAATATCATCCTACGGTCTCCTACCTGAAGAGTAAAAGCGATTCCCTGGATAAGCTCTTCACCTTTGTCGACCCAAAGGAAGAAAACGCATCCTCGTCTCTACTAAAATGGCTGAGCGATATCCTAAAAAAGGTGGCCACACACTACCGAAAGGAAGCGACAGACACCGCGGACATTGTTGTCTACGACGCCCTGTACAAAGAGGCGCTGTTCCGCTCGTATACGATCGTGAATAGGCTCCTGACGCTAACGGAGAGTGGTGATCTGAAGGTGAATATCCAAACCATGGCTAAACTATTGGAGAGGATGCTCTCCTCCACTTCCGTGCCATTCTCAGGCGAGCCGGTGAAGGGAATGCAGGTGATGGGCTTCCTTGAGACACGAAACCTTGATTTCAAGAACGTGATCATGCTCTCCGTCAACGAGGGTGTGCTGCCCAAGGGCGGAGGCGAATCCTCCTTCATCCCGCATAGCCTGCGCCGCGCGTTCGGCATGACCACCATCGAGCATAAGAATTCATTGTATGCCTACTATTTCTATCGTCTCCTACAACGGGCGGAGAATGTCACATTCCTCTATAGCACGGCCACATCCGGCGGCTCCAAGGGACAAATGAGCCGATTCCTGATGCAACTATTGGCCGAGACAGATATTGACGTGAAACTATATGATTTGCGCTCGGACATAGAGGTATCCCCTAGCAGCGTATTTCAGGTGGCGAAAAGCGAGGAGGTGATAAAGAAGATGCGCTTCGCATACGATAAGGAGAGTAATCCATCCGCCTCAATCCTCTCGCCTTCCCTACTGAATACCTATATAACATGCCCAATGAAGTTTTATTTCTCCTACGTCATGGGGCTGAAGGAACCAAGCGAATTGGATGACGAGGCCGACCATCGAATACTGGGATTGATCCTCCATGCGGCCATGGAAGAGATTTATGGTCATTTCGGCTCCAACACCATTCAAGAGACGGACCTGAAACAACTATTGGGCCAAGAGAAAAAATTAGAGCAGATCGTCGACAATGCCTTCAGACGTGAATATTTCAACATGGAGGAGAAGATCCATATCCAATATTCGGGGCAACAACTACTGCTCAAGATGACCATCCTTGCCTACGTGAAGAACGTTCTATCCGCCGACCTGCAGAACTGTGTCCCTTTCCAGATCGTCGGGGTGGAGACGAAAGAGTTCAAGCGTGAGATCTCGGTGGAGGGGATGCGCTTTACCTTAAGCGGCACGATTGACCGCCTACAGAAAGATAGTAATGGCACCTATAGAATCATCGATTATAAAACAGGTAGTCTGATCACTAACAATAACACAATCAAAGAGATATCCTTCCCTGATATTCCGTTCCTATTCAACGGTGATGATCCAAGGAGGAACAAACACTCCGCATATGCGTTACAAGTGATGCTCTACGCCTATTTATGCACAATGGAGAAGCAATGGGCGGTAACTCCCTCCCTCTCGTTCGTACGATACAAGGAGGGTCTCATCCCTTTGAAAATAGGAGAGGGAACGGCCAAGGAGGAGATAACCTCCATCACCTCTGATCAATGCGACGAGGTGGAACAAAACCTCGTGAGGCTACTGCGGGAGATGTTCAGCCCCGATATTCCATTCAAGCAGACAACCGACGAAGAGAACTGCGGCTATTGCCCATTCGCAGAGATTTGCAAAGGAAGAAAAAAGTCATAATCATATAAGCCTAAACACCTGACCAGGGTTCAGATAGGAGATGAGTATCACGCTCAGGAGGCCAAAGAAGAAACCGACAAGCAGTTGCGCATGTGTATGCCTATTCAAATAGAGTCTGGCTGTGCCCACAATTCCAGAGAGAAAGACGAACACACAAAGGGTGACAGTAACATTTGTATACGTGCAATATCCAGCCACCATGATCGCGCCAGCCATCATACCCATGCTGGTCGCATGTCCGCTGATTCTCCAAAACTTAGAGACAATAGACTCAACAAGTATCACGAACGCCACACACAAGACCATGTCGATGACCCACATAGGCATCGCATAGCGGAACAAAAGATAGGCACAATAGAGATAGCAGCAAGCGATGCAGATATAAGGCAATATCCGCTCTTCCTTCCTCGGAACCCGCACATCCGATATCGCCTTGAAGACCTTTAGGATGATGAAGGAAAGGCAGGGCAATATGATACCGAAGATATAGATGGTCGTTCGCGCGGCATTCACATATTGCGTCGGATAATAGGTGAAGAGCTTCATGTTGAACAACATGAAGGTCCCATATATAGGCATCAGTACAGGGAAAAACAGATAAGAGATCACCTTCGCCAACGTCTTGAAGACCTTACGTTTCTTCTTCTTGGAAGACGAGTCGTTCACATCGTTGGAGACCGATTGCTTCTCTCCCTCCGATGCCGACTCATTTTCCGCACTCCGCGAAGTCTCCTCCTCAACCTGATTGTCTAGAGTTGCCGAATCTAAAACCTCCTGTTCATTTTCCATGTCATTTATTCCCATAATATCCTATAGTTATAACTCCCTGCGAAGCCTAGCGACAGGGAAGTTCAATTGTTCTCTGTATTTTGCCACGGTTCGCCTAGCTATCGTATAGCCCTTCTCAGCCAAAATCTCCATTAGGCGGTCATCCGTCAGTGGGTTTTTCTTGTCCTCGTTCTTAATGCACTCCTCCAAAACAGTTTTAATTCCCTTCGTCGAAATCATATCACCATCATTCGTCTGCAACGCATCAGTAAACAAATATTTAATAGGGAATATACCGAATTCAGTCTGGACATACTTACTATTGCTGACACGAGAAATGGTAGAGACATCATAGCCTGTCTTATCCGCAATATCCTTTAGGATGAGCGGTTTCAGTTTTGTCTCGTCTCCCGACAAGAAGAAATCCTTTTGCGCCGCCACCAGCGCACTGATCACACTTTGCAACGTCTCCTGGCGTTGCTTGATGGAACTGATGAACCACTTGGCGGAGTCCAGTTTCTGTTTGACGAAGATCACCGCCTCTTTCATCTCCTTGCTTTGATTGCTTCTATTGTTGTTATACTCATCCAGCATCTCAGCAAAGTTCTTATTTATATTCAACTCCGGAATAGCCCCCTGGTTCAGGCTGATGGTCAGTTCCCCATTTTCGTTCTCGACAATAAAATCGGGCACGATTTGGATATTATTGCCACTGATGGAGCTATCCCATGAATTGCCTGGTTTAGGATTCAATTTTATGATCTCGGATATAGCGTCCTTGATCACCTGCTCATCGATTCCAAGATCCTTAGCGATGCGATCGTAACGTTTCTGCGAAAGATCCACGAACGATTTGCTCACGATCAACTTAGCCGCTTCGATCTGAGGCGTCGAATTTTTGCGTTCCAACTGCAAGAGGAGACACTCCTCGAGAGAATTGGCACCCACACCTGCGGGATCGAAAGATTTGATGAGGTTGATGGCTTGTTCAACAACAGACTCACGGATGATCTTCCCCGTTTGGAAGGAATAGTCGTCCACCATCGATTCGGCGGGCCTTCTCAGATAACCATATTCATCTATATTTCCGATGACATACTCCGCCACCTCCCTCAACTCTTTCTTAATCGTACGGAACCTCAGCTGATTGAGTAGATGTTCCTGCAAGGTCTCCCCGTTTAGATACGAGAGCCCCTCCATCTTCGCCTCCTGTCTGGAGCGCTGCTCCAAAGCATATTCAGGGACGTCATCCTCCGTTTTATAATCATCGATGTAGCTATCGCCTTCGTAATCCAATCTATCGTAATCATCATCACCATCCGGCCCGTCCTCACCTTTTTCGCGCGACTCACCATTAGAAGAAATGGGGTCATCTGCAATTTCCAACGCCGGGTTCTCCTCCACTTCCTGCCTAATGCGCTCTTCCAATTCGAGCGTAGGAATCTCCAACAGCTTGATTGTCTGTATCTGTTGGGGCGAAAGCTTTGTCAGCAGTTTAAGCTGCAGTTTCTGTTGTAACATATAGGTCTGAAGTGAGTATGTTTCCGATAGCAAATTTAAAGAAACAATGGATATCGTACAAATGAAAAAACATAGTTTTTCAAATCCACGGCTCGCTTTTTGTTCCACGAATGGTTCGGATTGGAGAAATAGAGTCGGTCCGTTTCGTGTGACTTTCACCGCAACTCGGATGTGGAATCGGACGCTGACGGATACGTTTGGCGGGTGAGGTTTATTTTTAACTTTCCATCTGCTCTTCTTCCGAAGAATTATTGTTAACTTTACGTTTGATTTTGTTTTGCGTCCATATCCTAACCATAGGATGGGTGTTTTTATATATCTGATATATGATCATTTTTCTTAAAGGAGAGTGAGTGTTAATGTGAGATTCATTTGAAGTATTAAGTATATTGCAATTATATTATGATTAAACGTTTTTTTATGGTGGGATGTATTTCTTCCCTATTGTTCGCATCATGTGCGGATAAGGCAAAGAAAGTGGATGGTCTAGCACATTTTTCTTCCGATTTTGACACAACAATCGCCCAAGGAGACGATTTTTACCAGTATTCAAACGGCGGATGGCTGAAGAGCCACCCTATCCCTGGGGATAAAAGCAGGCTGAACACCTTTGACGTACTGAACGACGATAACCTGGAACGCCTGAAGGAGATCGTGGAAACCGCTCGCAATAAACACGCCGCCAAGGGCAGCAACGAGCAGAAAATCGGAGACTACTACGCATTGGCGATGGATTCCACCAGACGTCAAAAGGAAGGCATAACCCCTATTCGCCCTATCATCGACCGCATCAGGGCCATGAAATTCGATGTGAAGGATTCCTCCTTCGCAACCGAATTAGCCTATTTCCACCTGAATATGGGTAACCCCTTCTTCGCTGTGGGTTGTACACCAGACGCTAAGAACAGCTCGATGAACATTGCGGAACTTTGGCAAGATGGTATCGGATTGCCTAACCGAGACTACTATTTCGACAAGTCCGAGAAGGGTCAGGGAATCATTCGGGGATACAAACGTATGGTCGCCAAATACCTCGAACTGACAGGCGCCGACAACTTCGAAGCGAGAGCAAACGCAGTGTACGATTTCGAGGAAAAGCTGGCGGAACAGATGAACACGAAGGTACAGAACCGTGACCCGCAGGCGACCTACAACAAATTAAGCTACGACGAACTCAAAAAGAATTATCCGGACTTCAACTGGGACGCCTATTTCAACGCCTTCCCCGTAAAGCCAACCGAACTGACAATCGGGCAACCGCGCTACTTCTCTAACCTATTTAAAATAATAGCGGAAACCGATTCCACGACACTGTCCGATTACCTAGTAATTTGTACGGTCAATTACGTCGCTTCTTATCTGTCCGACGATTTCATGTTGACCAAATTCGAGTTCTACAGCAAACTATTGAACGGCATCGAAGAACTGAAGCCATTATGGAAAAGATCCCTGGATATGGTTCAATCCAGACTAGGGCAACCATTGGGTCAATTATTTGTCGAAAAACACTTCCCAGCGTCTGCGAAGAATAGGACCATTGAACTAGTGGAGCAACTTCGCAAGGCATTTGGACAACGAATTGACGCATTGACCTGGATGAGTGACAGCACAAAAACATTCGCAAAGATCAAACTGGCGGCTATCGGTGTCAAGGTTGGTTATCCAGACAAGTGGGAGGATTTCTCCGGCGCGGAAGTAGACCCAACCCTTAGCTTGGTGGAGAACTTCATCCACCTGACGAATTTCTGTAGTATTAAGGAGATGAAAGAGGTGGGCCAGCCTGTCGACAAGGAGAAATGGTACATGACCCCACAGACCGTGAACGCCTATTATAGCCCAATGACCAATGAAATCGTATTCCCCGCTGGAATCCTACAACCGCCATTCTTCTATGCGGACGGAGACGACGCGGTGAACTACGGAGCGATCGGTGTTGTCATCGGACACGAGATGACGCACGGGTTCGATGATCAGGGCAGACAATTCGATAAAGACGGAAACCTGACCGATTGGTGGACAGCAGAGGATGAAAAGCGCTTTAAATTAGCTGCCCAGAAGATAATAGAGCGTTTTTCCGGCGTAGTGGTGATCGATACCATGAAATGCAACGGCGAATTGACCCAAGGAGAGAACATCGCTGACCTCGGAGGATTGAATATCGCACACCAAGCGTTTCTTAATACTCTGACTGACAATACGAAAGATCCAATGATAGATGGACAAACCTTCGACCAACGCTTCTTGCTCGCATATACGAGAATATGGGCTGGCAACTATCGGGATGAGTATCTTCGCAACCAAGTCATCACCGATCCACATGCGAACGGAAAGTATCGTGTAAACGTGCAATTACCGATGTTGGACTTCTTCTATTCGGCTTTCGGAATTAACGAAAATGACAAGATGTTTGTCCGTCCGGATGAACGGATCGTCATCTGGTAAGAACATTTTGCGATCTCTTTCGATATTTTTTTAGAAAAAAGGTTGAAAACCCGTTATTTTTATATCAAATTTCTTTTAGAATAAGAAGTAAATTTTCTAATTTTGCAAAAGATATATAATTATTTTTCGTAAATGGCTGATAGTAAAAAAATTAAGACAGCTTTGGTTTCAGTTTTCCACAAGGATAAATTGGACGAAATCATTCGTGCTTTGCATGCGGAGGGTGTTCAGTTTATTTCGACGGGCGGAACTCAAACTTTCATTGAATCACTTGGCATCCCATGCCAAGCAGTTGAGACCCTTACCACCTACCCATCCATTCTGGGTGGCCGTGTGAAAACGTTGCACCCGAAAATTTTTGGAGGCATCTTGGCTCGCCGCGCTTTGCCTGAGGATTTGGCGCAAATGGAGCAATTCCAGATCCCCGAAATCGACTTGGTGATCGTTGACCTCTATCCGTTTGAGGATACAGTTGCTTCCGGAGCTGAAGAACAAGCCATTATCGAAAAGATTGACATCGGCGGTATCTCGTTGATCCGTGCCGCGGCGAAAAACTACAAAGACGTTGTCATCGTCGCATCCCAAGCACAATACGAACCGTTCCTGAACCTCCTGAAGGAGCAGGGTGCGACCACAACCCTCGACACTCGTCGTTGGTTCGCCAAAGAGGCCTTCGCAGTCTCTTCACACTACGACTCTGCCATCTTCAACTATTTTGACGGAGATTCCTCATCCGCTTTCCGCTACACAGCGAACAATTCGAAGATGCTTCGATACGGAGAGAACCCTCACCAAAAGGGCGTTTTCTTCGGGGACTTCAATAATCTCTTTGAGCAATTGCAAGGGAAAGAGATCTCTTACAACAACTTGTTGGACATCGATGCGGCTGTCAACCTGATGGCTGATTTCGACGATGTCACATTCGCCATCCTGAAGCACAACAACGCTTGTGGCGTCGCTTCCCGTCCTACCGTCCTGGAGGCTTGGAAGGATGCTCTCGCTGGCGACCCTGTCTCCGCGTTCGGCGGTGTATTGATCACCAATGCCGTACTGGACAAGGCAACCGCAGAGGAAATCAATAAGATCTTCTTCGAGGTGATCATCGCGCCTGACTACGACACGGACGCATTGGAGATTCTCACCCAAAAGAAGAACAGAATCATCTTGGTCCAAAAGGATGTGAAACTGCCGACGAAACAAGTCCGCTCCGTGCTGAACGGTGTATTGGTTCAAGAAAAGGATTTGAAGGTGGAGACTCCAGAGGATATGAAGACCGTGACAAAGAAGGCTCCTTCCCAAAGCGAAATCGAGGATATGATCTTCGCGAACAAAATCGTGAAACATTCAAAATCCAACTCGATCGTCTTGGCGAAGAACAAACAACTCTGCGCAAGCGGCGTAGGACAAACCTCTCGCGTCGACGCGTTGAAACAGGCGGTCGAGAAGGCAGGTAACTTCCAATTCGACTTGAACGGGGCAGTGATGGCTTCCGATGCGTTCTTCCCGTTCCCTGACTGCGTTGAAATCGCCAAGAATGCGGGCATCACAGCGGTTGTTCAACCTGGCGGTTCCATCAAGGACAATGAATCCATCGACTATTGCAACAACAATGACATGGCAATGGTGATGACTGGGTTTAGACATTTTAAACACTAAAATAAAAATATAAAGAGACATGGGATTGTTTTCTTTCACACAGGAAATAGCGATCGACCTTGGTACGGCGAACACTATTATCATCCATAACGGGAAGATAGTGGTGGACGAGCCATCTATCGTGGCGTTGGATCGTAAAACAGACAGACTGATGGCGATTGGAGAGAAGGCACGCCAGATGCATGGGAAGACTCACGAGAACATCTACACAGTTCGCCCATTGCGTGATGGTGTGATCGCTAACTTTAACGCTGCGGAGCAGATGATTAGGGGTATGATCAAAATGGCATTCCCGAACAATCGTTTGTTCAGCCCTTCCCTGAAAATGGTCGTCTGCATCCCTTCCGGTAGTACGGAGGTGGAAATGCGTGCCGTGCGTGACTCTTCCGAGCATGCGCAAGGACGTGAGGTTTATATGATCTACGAGCCTATGGCCGCCGCGATCGGTATCGGTATCGATGTGGAGGCACCAGAGGGTAACATGATCGTCGACATAGGTGGTGGTACTACTGAAATCGCCGTCATCTCTTTGGGTGGTATCGTCACGAACAAATCCATTCGTATCGCTGGCGATGACCTTACCGAGGACGTGATCGACTATATGCGTCGCCAACACAACATCAAGGTGGGCGAACCAACCGCCGAACAGATCAAGATCAATGTCGGTTCTGCCTTGACGAACTTGGACGAACCACCTGAGGATTATATCGTTAGAGGTCCTAACCAAATGACCGCCCTCCCAATGGAGGTACCGGTTTCCTACCAAGAGATCGCACACTGCATGGAGAAATCCATCTCCAAGATCGAGGCAGCCGTACTGAACGCTTTGGAACAGACCCCTCCTGAGCTCTATGCGGATATCGTGAACAATGGTATCTGGTTGACGGGTGGTGGTGCGTTGCTCCGTGGCTTGAACAAGCGATTGACCGCCAAGATTGGTATCCCATTCCACGTGGCTGAGGACCCTCTGCATGCTGTCGCACGCGGTACAGGCACAGCGCTTAAGAATGCGGACAAGTTGCCTTTCTTGATGAGATAATAGGCTTTGTCCCTGTGAGAAATATGCAAGGCCACTGCGCGATTTCGCACAGTGCGCTTTGTGTTTTTGAACCCCTTGAAAACTTGTATTCATGAGAACGCTGATTCTCTTCCTTCTTCGGTTTAAGACTCTTTTCCTGTTCTTGGGATTGGAACTGATATCGTTTTGGCTGATTGTGAACAACAACCAGTTCCAGCGTAATCATTTCCTGAGTTCGAGCAACGTGATGGTCGGAAGCGTATACAGCTTGTCGGACAAGGTCTATAAGTATTTCAGCCTTGCCTCCGTGAATGCCACCCTCGCCAAGAAGAACGAAGACCTCAACACGGAGCTGGTTCAACTGCGCGAACAATTGGCTTTCTACCGTCAGGACGCATCCTATGCTGGTAGAAGATACCATTCGGTTCAAAACAACTACTCCTTCATCACTGCGAAGGTGATCCATTTCTCTGCCGTCAATCAAAAAAACTACTTCACCATCAACAAGGGCGAAAACGACAATGTGAAGGTCGGCATGGGTGTAGTAAACGAAAGGGGGGTCGTCGGCATCATCAACAGCACCTCGAGCCACTTCTCGACCGTTATGCCAATCGTGAACGCCTCCTCCAAAACGAGTGCGACCATTAAAGGGAAAACACGCTTAGGACAACTCTCCTGGAAAGGGAAAGACCTACAACATGCCACACTTGAGGAGGTTCCTTTGTATATACCTGTTACCATAGGCGACACAATCGTCACCAGCGGTTATTCCTCCACCTTCCCTGAAGGATTCATGGTCGGGAAGGTAAGCTCATTCACAGAACGCAACGACAACTTCTATAACATCAGGGTGAGGCTGGCAGTCGATTTTGACCAACTTTCATATGTGGACGTGATTAAGTATCAATATGCCGAGGAAAAAGCGGCTCTAGAGAAGAGAAAGGGACAAGGTAATGATTGAAGTAACACTAAAAAGATTGCTCTCTTGCGTGGGGTTCCTGTTACTCCAGATCCTGCTCCTGAACAATATCAAATTCCTAGGGTTTATCACCCCATATCTCTATATCTATTTTATCCTACTCCTTCCATCCTCCGTCTCAAAAGAGATGACCATGGTATGGGGCTTTTTGATGGGATTGGTGCTGGATATCTTCTGTGACACCTTGGGATGTAACGCTTTCGCCACAACATTCGTATCATTCCTAAAACCATACTTCCAGAATTTCTTCGGACCGAAAGACGATTTCGATGACATGAAACCATCCATCGACAGATTTGGCTTCAATATGTTCATCCAATATGTCGCTTATCTGGTCCTCATCCATCATCTGGTATTCTTCCTAATTGAGGCGTTTACCTTCTCCATGTTCTGGTACACCTTGCTGAAAGCGGTATGTTGTTCTATATTCACGCTTCTACTCATCCTTTGTTTCGAATACTTTAAAGCCAAACGCCGATGACGAACGATATCTATGCGAATCGAAGGTTTGTAATCGCCGCATTGATGTTGTCCGTGGTGCTTATCTACATTACAAGACTTGTCAATTTGCAGTTGGTTGACCAGACTTACCAAAATAAGGCTGACAGCAACGCCTATCTGAGGAAAGTCCAATTCCCTGCCCGTGGAATCATCCGTGATAGGAATGGGAAAGTGTTGGTTTTCAATAAATTGTCATACGACGTGATGGTGGTTCCCCGTGAGATGTCCGATTTCGACACACTGGAATTCTGCCGCTCCGTTAACATCACCAGACAGGAGTTCAATACGAAAATAAGGGAGATGAGGAACCGTGTCGGCTATTCCCGCTATACACCACAACTTTTGATCGCCCAGCTGGATGCACACGATTATGGTGTGCTACAGGAAAAGGGATTCCTCTACCCGGGCATGTATCTCCAGAAACGTACGTTGCGTGAATACAATTACCCTAACGCCGCACTGCTGTTGGGCAGTATCGGTGAGGTGGGACGTAATACGCTAAAGGCGGACACCATCGACCACTTCTACGTTCCGGGTGACTATGCCGGACAAAATGGTGTGGAGCTCACCTACGAGAAGGACTTACGTGGCGAGAAGGGCGAAGAGATTCTCTTGCGGGATGCCCACGGTAGAATCCAAGGCAAACTGGAGGATGGATTGTACGACAAGGAATCTAAGCCGGGAAAGGATCTGCAACTCTCCATTGACATCGATCTGCAAGCTTATGGGGAACGTCTGATGCAGAATAAAGTGGGTAGCATAGCGGCCATAGACCCTTCGACAGGAGAGATTCTCGCATTGGTTTCCAGCCCTACATACGACCCTTCCCTACTGGTTGGTAGGAAACGATCGGAAAATTACGACATGTTGGTTAACGACCCTCTGAAGCCTCTGTTTGACCGTCCGATGATGGCGTGTTATCCGCCAGGATCAACCTTTAAAACGGTGAACGCATTGGTCCTCCAACAAGAGAAAATCATCTCGACATGGACAGCCTTCCCTTGCTCGGAGGGTTACCATGTGGGTAGCTTCAAAGTGGGTTGTCACGCCCACTTCTCGCCGCTCAACCTGATACAATCCATCCAACACTCCTGCAACGCTTACTATTGCGCAGGATTCCGCAACATGATGGACAATAGGAAATACAAGAATATCTCCAACGCGTTCGAAGTCTGGAAGAATCATGTGGTCTCATTAGGCTTCGGCTACAAGTTAGGGGCGGATGTACCCAATGAGAAGAGAGGATACATTCCTAACTCGGGGGTCTACGACAAAATATACGGCAAAAATCGATGGAAATCCTTGATGATCGTATCCAACTCCATCGGACAGGGAGAAATTCTCGCCACGCCGCTCCAAATAGCCAATTTGGCGGCCACAATAGCTAACAGGGGTTACTACATCGTGCCACATCTCGTGAAACACATTGAAGGAAGGGAAATCGACTCCTGTTATCTTCAGAAAAAAGTTTCCACCATCGATTCCATTTATTTCGAACCTGTGGTGGAAGGCATGGATTTGGTGATGAAGAACGGTACCGGCTGGGGAGCGCGCATCGATAGCATTGAAGTATGCGGAAAAACCGGAACGGCACAAAACCCACACGGAGAAGACCACTCCCTCTTCATGGCGTTCGCTCCGAAAAAGAACCCTAAAATCGCTATCTGCGTGGTGGTCGAAAACAGTGGTTTCGGTGCGACATGGGCCGCGCCTATCGCCACCCTTATGATAGAGAAATATCTGAAAGGATATATTCCAAAGCGACGTATCCCTACCGAAGAAAGAATGTTGAACGCTAATCTATTACCGAAATAATGCCATCTCGCCGAACTGACATAGTAAAGAACTTGGACTGGATTACCATCGGGATATACCTCATCCTAGTTATTATGGGATGGTTCAGTATCTATGGAGCCGTATACAATTTCGAGGAGGCTCCATTTTGGGATATCTCTTTCCGTTACGGGAAACAGTTGGTATGGATTGGCTGCGCCATAGTGATCGGAGTGGTGCTCCTAATGTTGGATAGCCGTCTTTATAACGTTTTGTCCTATGCTATTTACTTCGCGATGCTATTCCTGCTTCTCTTGACGATATTTGTCGCCCCCGAGATCAAGGGATCCCGCTCCTGGCTGGTATTGGGTCCTGTCAGCATACAACCCGCGGAATTCGCCAAGACGGCCACGTGTCTAGCGCTGGCGAAGTTTATGAGCGAATCTGGCTACACCATCTCGCGCATGAGACAATGGGCTCTCTCCTTGTGCATATTCCTTATGCCAATGGTTCTGATCATCCTACAAAAAGAGACAGGTTCAGCCTTGGTCTATTTTTGTCTGCTTTTGGTTCTATACCGTGAGGGCATGAATGGTATCGTCCTGTTCCTCGCCTTCCTGCTGGTGGTGATTTTCATCGTCTCCATACGGTTTGGCGCAGTGTGCGTCATCCCTGAGCAACCCGACGAGTCATACGGTCTGCTGATTGTGATGGCTATATCGTTGATCGTACAATGCATTTTCCTACTAGTGTTCATGCACGATAAGAAATCGGTTCTGATCATATTGGGAGCATCCGCTTTGGCTATCCTTATGGGTTGCATCGTATACAAAGCGTTCGGTTACCCGGTCCGATTCACTTACATCGGTTATGCACTGATCGCATTTTCCCTCATCCTTTGCATTGTCATGAGGATTAAAGAACGTCTGTGGGGTTATCTGTTGATAGGTCTGTTCGGTGTGGCTTGCATAGGATTTTCCAGCATGGCGGACAAGGCGTTCGACAGCCTGATGCCTCACCAGCAAACGCGTATCAAGGTGACGTTGGGCATGGAGAACGACCCCAAGAAGGCGGGTTATAACGTGAACCAATCCATGATCGCCATCGGTTCGGGCGGCTTGACGGGCAAAGGCTTCTTGAATGGTACGCAGACGAAACTGAAATACGTGCCGGAGCAGGATACCGACTTCATCTTCTGCACCGTGGGGGAGGAGCACGGATTCATCGGGGCGACGCTCGTACTAGGGTTGTTCCTCTTCCTTCTGATACGCTTGATCATGCTGGCGGAACGACAACGCTCCCTGTTCAGCCGTATCTATGGCTATTGTGTAGCCTCCATCTTCTTCTTCCATCTCTTCATCAATATCGGCATGGTGATTGGTCTGACGCCTGTCATCGGTATCCCGCTTCCGTTCTTCAGTTACGGAGGTTCTTCCCTGTGGGGATTCACGATATTATTGTTCATCTTCCTGAGGCTTGACGCAAGTAGGATGGAGTACTTTGGCCAGTAAGGCGTTGACTATCAATCCCATCTATTTCTATTAGATTTTTTTAACGGGCAATAGGCGCCTATTCCCGCGAATCCGTGTTATATTTGCACAATCGCTTAGAGAAGCGTCCTTTAACCTGCGCAGAGCAGTACATTCTATGGGGATGACTGGATTTGACAGCGGGCAGAGGTGGTAGGTAAGCATGCAGTGCGCTGGTGGCTAGCACTATAATCTGGAGACCAAAAATTTAACTGGCGAGAATAACTTTGCTCTTGCTGCCTAATCGAAGCATAGTAGATTTTGGCTTAATCCGGACACAGGTGTCCGGACAAGACTTCTCCCCGATGCTATCGTCCCGAAGCGGTCGGATACGGAGGAGCAGATAAATCGGGAATAGTTCGGGTAGGCCTCGATGCCCGGATGAAACTTTAGAGGATAAGGCGATGGTTGGTGGTCCTGGTCTTGCCGTCGCTCGAAAATCGAAGTCAGGAATAAGCATGTAGAAAGCTTATGATTTCCCCGTTTGGACCAGGGTTCGAACCCCTGCATCTCCACAAAAACAATGCTCCAACATATTGCAAGTCAATGTGTTGGAGCTTTTTTATACCCTTTAAAAATGGGTGTTTGTGTTTGTAATCCATATTGGTTAGATTTGTTGTGAGGTATCTTTATTATATTTCCTAAATTTAAGAAGGGATGGAAAATAAATCGGGGATAAATATTGCAGGGAAAACTAGAGACTTCCGCTGGGTTCTTCTGTCATTGCTGGCTATGTTTATGACAGCCTGTAGTGTACATCATATCAGTTTCAAACTCGACGAATATACGTTTATCGATCAAAAACTAAAGGAGAATATTGAGTCGGTTATTGTCGTGCAGTTCGGCAAGGAACCCGACGTGCCGCTTGATATCTATTTCAGGGATCCGAACGGGATGGTGCTTTCTCCTTATGATTATGGCGAGAAGACGCGGAATTCAGTGGAAGCGGAATGTGATATCCGAATTTCCACCCATCATCATGAATACTATGGAAAGTCTGAGGATGATTTGCAGAGAAAAATAAAGGCCTATTGCGTGTTGGGGAATCATATATGCTATGTTTACCCGGACGACCGATATCTAAGGAAAACAGGTCAACAACAGAAGATATCGTTCTCACACGATGATGATAGGATGTGCGACTGTATGGAAGACGAGGTGTTTCTGAACATAGTAAACCATAACGAAGTACATATCGTTACGTTTGATGGGGATTAAGTTATTCCTATAGGGTCACCTCCCCTATCAAATCGAAATACTCGTAGTCTGTGATCCTGACCTGGTAAAATGCTCCGATGGTTAGTTCTCCGTTGGCGGTTGGTATCAGCACTTCCGGGTCTACCTCAGGGGAGTCGAACTCCGTCCTTCCGTAGTAGTAATCCCCCTCTTTGCGGTCGATGATGACCTTGAATGTCTTGCCCACCTTAGCCTTGTTCAACTCCTCGGCGATGCCCTCCTGGAGGTCCATCAACTGCCCAAGACGTTTTTCCTTGGTTTTTTCGTCGATGTTGTCCTTGAGGTGGTCTCCCGCATATGTTCCCTCCTCTTCACAATATGTGAAGGCTCCCATGCGCTCGAATTTGGCCTTTCGGGTGAATTCCATCAGCTTGTTGAACTGCTCTTCCGTCTCGTTAGGGAATCCGACCATCAGGGTGGTGCGGATATGGATGCCCGGCACCTCCTCGCGGATGCGTTGGAGCAGGCTGTTGGTCTCCTCTTCCGTGATGGGACGGCGCATGGCCTTGAGGATATCGTTGTCTATGTGTTGCAGGGCGATGTCGAGGTATTTGCAGACGTTGTCTCGCTCCCTCATCACCTTCAGCAGGTCGAATGGGAATTGGGTAGGATAGGCGTAGTGCAGGCGGATCCACTCCACACCTTTCACGTCGGATATCTTTTTGACCAAGTCTGCGATGGCGAACTTTCCGTATAAGTCTTTTCCGTAGTAAGTCAGGTCTTGCGCAATGATTTGGAACTCCTTCACGCCTTGCGCCACAAGAGCCTCAACCTCGGAGACAATCTCCTCCATCGGACGAGACTTGTATTTGCCTGTGATAATAGGGATGGCGCAATATGCGCAGCGTCGGTCGCATCCCTCCGAGATCTTCACGTAGGCGTAGTGAGAAGGAGTCGACAATTTATGGATATTGGAACAATCCGAATGGTACTCGCCTTTGAGGTCCGTTATGATATCCTTCCAAGCGAATTTACCGTAGAACTTGTCCACTTCAGGAATCTCCGTCGACAACTCGTTCAGATAACGCTCCGACAAACAACCCATCACCAGGAGTTTCTCTATGGATCCCTTCTTACGTTTCTCAGAAAAACTGAGGATTTGGTTGATAGATTCTTCCTTCGCATCACCGATGAATCCGCACGTATTGATGATCACAATCTTAGCCTTGGAAGGGTTAGGATCGAAGTGGGTTTCGTATCCGTTCGCATCCAGCTGACTAGCCAACAACTCAGCATCCACGAGGTTCTTCGAGCACCCCATGCAGATGATGTCAATCGCCTTCTTACGCATCGAGGTAAACTTATTTGAACAAAGAATCGACGAATTCTCTCTTGTTGAATACCTGCAGGTGGTCTATTCCCTCACCTACACCGATGTATTTGACAGGAATCTTGAACTGATCGGATATGCCGATGACGACACCACCCTTCGCCGTACCATCCAGCTTCGTGATGGCCAGCGAGCTCACCTCCGTCGCCTTGGTGAATTGCTTCGCCTGCTCGAAGGCGTTTTGTCCGGTGGAACCGTCCAAAACCAAGAGCACATCGTGCGGAGCGTTCGGTATGATCTTCCGCATCACCTGCTTGATCTTGGAGAGCTCGTTCATCAGGTTGATTTTATTATGAAGCCTTCCGGCGGTATCGATGATCACGACATCAGCGTTGTTCGCCTTGGCGGACGATAGGGTATCGAACGCCACGGAAGCCGGGTCAGAGCCCATCTGTTGCTTGATGACCGGGCAACCCACTCTCTCGCCCCAGATGCAAAGCTGGTCCACCGCCGCCGCACGGAATGTATCCGCCGCACCCAAATAGACCTTCTTGCCCAGTTTCTGGAACTGGTAGGCCAGCTTTCCGATGGTGGTGGTCTTGCCCACTCCGTTCACGCCGACTACCATGATGACATACGGTCCGTCGGTCTGTGGGATGGAGAAATCCTTCTCGTCCGTGGTATTGTTTTCCTCCAGCAGGGAGGCGATTTCGTCCTTGAGGATATTGTTCAACTCGTCCGTGCTGACGTATTTGTCACGTTCCACGCGTTGCTCTATTCTCTCTATGATTTTCAAGGTCGTGTCGACACCCACGTCAGAAGTGATCAACACCTCCTCCAGATTGTCTAGCACTTCGTCGTCCACCTTAGACTTTCCGACGACGGCGCGCGCAATCTTGCTGAAAAGGTTCTGCTTGGTTTTTTCGAGACCCTTGTCGAGCGTCTCTTTTTTCTCCCTTGAAAAAATGCTACTGAATATACCCATACGCAAATGTTTTACGGTACAAATATACGAAAATAATAAAGAACTTGTGTGTTATATGATAAAGCGTTACGAAGGAAGAAAGAGGAAGCCTCAAAGTGAATTACGCTAACGAAATCATATGAAAGAGATCCAGCAAAACACACCGCTTGAGAACGCAATGATTCAAAAAGAAGAGGCAATGTATTCTCTCTATTTTACTATACATAGCTGTAAATACTGGTATTATTTCTTCTTAATAATTCTTATTTCAGGATTCGCGAATATAGCGTACCCACGCATACTGGAGAAATCCTTCACACCATGTTTGGAACAAGTGACGTTATAGATGATATTACCATACAAACCGACTTCATGAATGGAGAGTAACTGCCACTCTCCCTTCCTACCCATGTCATATGCCGACTCATAAGCTTTGCGCTGGCGCTCCTCCGCACGGATCTCCAACAAATCCGCATCAAAATCCTCGCTCACATACGCATAAAGAGAGAATGAGATAGAATCGGAGACATCAACCGATGATCTGTCGAAACAATAATACATAGTAGCCCAATCATGCCAGATCTCCGATTTCACCTGATTATCGATACGTAATCCATAGCTACCCCTTAAAGCCTGAGGAGGATTACCAGGCAATTCATCCACCCTTTCGAAGAAACGTTGGAACGCCGTATACGCACTCTTCTTATCCGCTTGGAAATATTTCACAGAGACGCATAACACAGCGAACAATGATGACGCTATACAGAATTGTTTCCACTTCGGATGTGGATGATAATCCATCTTCTTCTCCGTCAAGCCCGCCACCACAATCAACAATGCGATCGGATAGGTACCAATGGTTCTACTCATCATGGACTCGAAAAAAAGATTGAGGCACAACATAGGCACCCATATAACGTAAAATTTTCTGACAGGAGAGTTCAAGAAGAGTGGCGCCAGAAGGACACCCATGAATAGCAAAAGCCCTAACACACCATTCTCCACTAGTATCTCCAGAAATTGGTTATGCATCTCCCAATGCGATTCGAGCGCCAAAGAGAAACTCCGTTTCACATATATCTCCTGCAGTAACTCCTTTGCGGTGCCACTCCCATAACCCCAGAAAGGATGAGGAGAGGTAGTGAACAACTCCCAACCACAACTCCAAATATTAAAACGGGGATCTGCATTCTTTAACGAGAAGGATGAATCTGTCAAGGAGAGCAAAATATTATTCACTCTGTCATTCTGATATAACAAAATGAATAAAAGAGCCAAAAGGATACCTATGCTCAACATCCCTTTCCATCCCTTTAGGAACTTCTTTATCTCTACCATCATCAGGCAAAAGGACAAAAAGAGAAAAGAGAGGAAAGAGATCCTCGCATCCGAAAGGAAAATAAAAAGGCCAGTAATAGCAAAAAGAGAAAGAAAGAGAATAACCTTATAGCGATTCCAATGAGAGGAGAAAAGATAATAGGTTATCAACAGAGCCGTCAATAGATTAAAACCGACATAGGTACGATGTCCGATCATTCCCACCACGCACTGGAAACAATATTGCACATTCATAAAGGAGTGAGGAACATTGTCAAAATCCTTCACCAACGAGTAACCGAAAACAAGAAGAACAATAAGAGCCGTTCCATACGCTCCTAACGCAAAGGAAGCAAACATCCCACGTGTCGAAACGCCGATGAAATCGCGAAAAAGGAATGCCAACGCAAAGAGGAACAAAGGTAACCGGATCTGAAATTGCAAACGGGAAAAATCATGAAAATCCGAGAGGCAAAAGAAGGAAACGACAGAAGTGCATAACATGAAAGAAAAGACCAAAAGCGACATAACATTAAGTCTTCTCCAATTTATACCCTCCCTTTGACCTAAAATAGCAGAAAAGAACAAACACAATAGTACCGTGCCGCACGCTACCGGAGCAAAATTCACAAAGGGGACAAAAAAGATGGCAAATACCAACAAGTCATTCTTTATCCACTCTAAGATCCCATTCTTACTAAATTTCACCATAAAATCCATTTATAAGGCAACAACACTCCACCCCCAAAAATCATGATATAACGGAAATAACCTAATAAAACATAAATGGATAAAAAGCCAAATATCAACCATCGGTTTCGATTAACCTGCACATGTCCAACCATATAGGAAACCAATATCATATAGGTTATCACAAAATATTCCCTAAAACGCGCAAATATCTCGAATGAAGAAAAGGCAATGATTATGAAAGCATTGACCACAAATAAATTTAGGAAGATGTTAAAATAGGGTTCCTTCTCTTCATAATAGTCACGATAAAACAGGACACAAAAGAGAATAGCGAATATCTCCATGAAGTTCAACAGATTAATCGACTTCTCATCCATGGCATAAAAAGCAAGTCTATTGATGCTAAACCAACTAGCTATCTGCATACAGAGGTTATACAAAGGACGGCCCATCAAATTTAGGAAGAGCGCCACCGCCATAATGATAAGAATCGTTCGGATACTTAACTTACGATTCAGAAAGAAACAAAGTGGCAATAAGATAACTGCCGAATGATGGAAAGAAATGGCCAACAAAGTCAACACTATATATTTCCAATTCTCTTGTCTCTTCACATAACGAATAGAGAAGGTGAAAATCGCAATAGCGATAGCCTGTCTGGCCAATGTGAAATCATGCCAAAAGTAGGCCCTGTACATGTAAAAAAGGATAGCAATAAACACATACGGAGTATACTCCTTCAAAGATGGCAAGAATATGCTAAAAGTAACTAAAGAGATCGCGAACGTGAAGAAATAAGGTCCCTGCGTAAAATCGAAGGAACGAATCACCGAAGATAAAATAACAAATCCCTCCTCGAATGATTTCGTCCTATAGAATGGCTCATACATTCCCCTGAAATAGTCTCCAATGCCGACAATACTCGAGTAGAATGACTCATACATCTCGTAATCACCTCCCAGATGATCACGGAACGCCGCCATCATAAACATTAGTAAAAGGAATGGCAATACTATCACGATGCGGTTTTTCACATGAACCACATCGGTCGCAGCACATAATAATGCCAAGAGAATAAGTATTACATAAGGCAACATATGTTATTTCTGACTCTTAAACCTATTTAAAAATAAATTCCACAAGACTTTTCGATCTTCCCCCCCAAAAACCAACAAGAAACACAAAAGTATAAAAAATGCAACTATTCCGCATAAAAGCAAATTGAATAACGCATATATTTTATCCGACGAACAAAGAACCGTATCCTTCAGCAACATCTGGAAAAGATTCAACACCACGCACGAGGCGACAAAAAAGACTACTATTCTTAGAACATCCTTCAATAAGCGCCATTTGCCTTTGATCTGCAACCTAAAGCTCAATATAACGGCCGATAGTAATTGACCCAATAAATAGAAGAGAGCTATGTTCTCTAAACGACAATAATGCACCAATCCCAAACACAGCCCAATGGAAAAAACATTTCCGACAGCCACTGTCACGGCATAATCAACCACCTTCTCACGGGCGATCATAGCCTGACCACAGATCATCACAAAGACCAAAAGGATGATGGATATTCCCAAATAACTAAGGATCGAGGAAAATTGTCCATTAGCCTCAGAGAAGAGGAAAAAGGAGATCTGTTCACCATTCGTCTGCATCAATACCGCGATAATAACTGTGAAATAGAGTAACAACCTCATAAAACGCCTCATTTCATCGGAGAAACTATCCTCATCCTTACCGATGAAAAGCTTTGAAAGAAGCGGCGTCATCACAATGGGCACAATTGAGGAGAAGACCACATGCGGCAAGTTGGTGATCTGTCTGGCATAATCGAAAATAGAGACCGCACCCTCTCCGAACCGCGTACAACTGGATTTCTCAACCAAGATGTACAACTGGGTGCAAAAAGTGCTTAAATACATGGGGATAGAAAAGGCGACAAACGGTTTGCACCAACCGAGCTTTTCCGAAGATATGAGTCGAAAACTACTCACCTTCCTTTTCAACATAAGCGATAGGAACGACACGGATATCATCCCATTCAAAGTGGTGGCCACAACCAAGGAAAATATGCCTAACGAATCCGAAAAAAATACGATGAAAAGGATATTTATTATACTCGCAAACAAAGATATGATCTCAGGATAAAAGAACGAATCATAGGTGTTCAATAACGCGATTAATATATTCATCTGTTGCTGGAGGATATAATATGGAATCAGCGAAATGACCATCCATGCGAGAAAATCATATTGGGAAACATTAAATCCTGGCGCCAATAAATGAGTGATTGGGCCCTTTAGAAGGAACATGATAACAGATACGACGACAAATGAAACATTGAACAGGTTCATCAAAGAATTGACCGATTTCATCGCATATTTTTCACCATTCTTTTCCTTTAGAACAATATACTTTGTTCTAAACGTTTCATTAATCGGGGAATATAAAAAGACTATAACGATTCCTACAAAACCGATAGATAGAACCCATGAATCACGTTCAAAAGTAGTTCCGAAATACTTTACGGACAAATACAAAACCACTAACCCCAAAAACATTTTCAGAAAACGAGAAAACGCTAACGCAACCGATATCCTTCGAGGTGTGGATAATAAATTCATATTTTTACATGTATTCTTTTGTTTTTTTACATAATCCGAAATGATTATCTTAATCTACGGTCGACGAGCTCATGTCCATTTTCCCCCGTTCTTCCGCACTCAGATAAATGAGGTATTCCCCACAAATGCATTTATCTTTTTGTCTGACATAACTCTATTGAATTATTCAATTCAACGATTACTAAACGCTTGCCCCAAATAAACACTACATAATAGCTTTGTTTACTTGTATATTTGTTCTAATGACAAAAATATAACTAAATAACCATATTTCAAAATAGGGAGAGTTAATCAAAAATTAGAAAAACACCCTTAAACAAATAATTCATTTAAATACCAAATATGTCCATCCGCATGGTATCCCATTTTATTCAATAAGTTTACGTATTCGTCTATTTGTTTATTATGTTTATCACTTTTTTTTCCGAACTTAAAATCGATCACCGTCATGTGATTTCCTTCACGAATCACCCGATCCGGACGACGAACCTGCAACTCTCCCTGCTCATCACGGAAAAGGATGGAGCACTCATTGTAAAGCTTCAACCCTGGGCGGAACCATTTCTTCGCCTCCTCCGTGGCCATCGCCTTTCGCATGGATGCCAATATTTTCCTCTTTTGCTCCCCACTTTCGATCAACCCTTCGAACTCCATCTTGTTCACCACACTATCAACATCCTCCGCCGTCGCAATGTTGGAGAAGAGATAATGAAGCAACTTGCCTCGTTGGATATATTCGTTATGTTCTTCCCATTCCGAATCTTCATTATCCTCGATGAAATCGTTAGATTTGTTGGACTGACGGAACTTTCCTTTCTGTTGATAGCTGACACATTTGAAGTCGAACTTATTCGGAGTACGCTTGAACGGATTTTGTGAAACCGTCTTCTCCGCCTGCGCATCTTTCTCGTCCACGAACGGTTCTCCATCAACGAATAGGTCGCCCTCCGCATTCCACTGCCCATTGGAATACGAACTCAAAACAGAGGCAAGACGATGGGAGATAAAGGAATCCTCCTTTTCTTCCCCTTTTTTGGATATCGGTTTGCTTTTACCGAATATGATCATGTTTTTCTCCGCTCGGGTCAAGGCGACATAAAGGACATTCAGGTTGTCCATAAAGGCCTCCACATACTCTTCGTTGTATGACTCCACAAAGTGGGACTGCGCCATCTCTTTCTTCATCACGACAGCGGCCAACGGTAACGCATTGTACTGTTCTCCCAAGGTATCGGTGTTTTCCCAAAGCAAAGGGGCGAACTGTCCACTCTTCGGACCTAACTCCCAATCACAGAACGGAATAAAAACCGTATGGAACTCCAGTCCCTTGGACTTGTGGATACTCATAATTCGAATGCCACTTGCCTCGCCACTTGGAATAGGCATTATATGAAGGAATTCATCCCAGTATTTCAGGAATAGACGAAGGTCGGAAGACTTCTTGACCAAAAATTCATTGATTTTATCGAGGAAAAAGCAATAGTAACTCTCCTGATGTTCGATACGATCGAGACGCAGGATCCGATAGATCTCCTCCACCATTTCATAAAGCGGAAGAAGCACTATTTTTTCGATGGATTCGATGATTTGCTTCTGCTCATTCGTCAGATTGTCCAAACACGGTGGCACATCAACTTCCCCCTCGCGACCGATCTTCCCATACGCATGCAGAAGCTGGGTCAAGGCGAGGTTGTTTCTCCGCAATGAGTTCCCCTCACGGATATCACCCTTGAGAAGCACAATGTAACGCATCGCACTGATGATGCACTGGATAGCTTCCGAGGTCTCTAGCATATATGCCTCTTCGGAGATCAACTCAAAACAGTAACCTTCATTACCCTCCTGCTCCTTGAACCATGCGAAATATTCTGCTATCAGCGGAACCTGACTATTTTTTCTGATCAAAATCGTCATCTGCTCAGGCTTGACGCCTCGCTGTTGCATCGACTTGACCTCCTCCGCAAGGGCATTCAAAGTCTCCTCCTTATATTCTTTCGTATTCTCTCCCTCCAAGAAATGCACTTTCACATAGCCACGATCCGCCTTCTCTCCCTTTTTACAATTTTGCTTCACATCATGATAGGCGTCGATCATGCTCTCCAACAACGGATGCTCGATTCCTGAATTACGGTAAAGCGCCGGAAAATTTTCGAAAACAAAATTGTTGAATTCGACAATCCTTTTCTCACTTCTCCAATTAACGTTCAAAGGAATGACTGTCGGGGAAATATGAGCCATTTCATCGGATAATTCGCCAAGCAATTGCCACTTCCCATTCCTGAATCTGTAGATGGACTGTTTCTGGTCGCCCACAATCAGACTACTCATGTTCCTAGAGGCACATTCATTTATAAGTGGCTTGAAATTAAGCCATTGCGTCTCGCTGGTATCCTGAAACTCATCGATCATGATATGATCCAGATAAGTGCCAATCTTTTCGTAGATGAAAGGAGCATCGTCATCCGCCACCATTCCATTTAACAACGCCTGTGTTTCGGAAAGGATGAACTGGTTTTTCTCCTCGTTGATCTTTTGCATCAGCAAGTCCATATAATTCAAGAGACCCACTTTGAAAAGATTGCCTATGATCAGATTCGCCGTATTAATTTCCACGAGACACTTTTTACGAATCTCCTCCGTTCTGACCAACATTTCATGCACATCATCTATAAAGGGGATTAATGCGCTGTTTTTACTATAATTCTTCTTTTCATCGATGAAATCAACGATTCTCTTTCCTAAATTTCCACCAGTTTTCTTAAATGCATATTCTCCATTTTTAATCTTGACGAAATAACTAGGAATTCCTCCGTTCTTCACACCGTATAGGTAATCGTCGACATCAAAACCATGCTCCTCGTTGAATTGAAAGAAACGCTGGGCGGCATCCATAATCATTTTCTCGCACTCATTCCTGTATTGTTCCAATCTGGTTCGATAGCCATAAAGCCTATCTCCATTGATGGAACCCTTGCCATCCGAAAGGAACTCGAACAAAGGTTTTGATTTCTTCCTGAATTTTTCCGAGAAAAGAGATGCACCAAATTTAGCGATTTCATCGGAAATATTCCAGCTTCTTTCATTATCTAACTTGTCGGAAAGGAAAAGTTGAACCCATCTAAACAAGTCATTGTTAGTCGTAATATTTTCTAACAAAGAAGCGGTCGTTTCCGAAAGGACAGGAGCTTCGTCGATTTCAATGTTCAAGTGCGTTCCCAACCCCAATTCCTTCTCCAAGTTTCGAAGAACCGTCTGAAAAAAAGAGTCGATCGTCTCGATATGAAAATTGCTATAATTATGCAACATGAGTGACAGGGCGGTTTTCGCCTGGGAAACAATAAAGGAACGACTTTTGAATTTTGCATCAAAAGCGCCCAATTCATCGGAAATAACGGTAATGTCTCCCTGGGAATCATCGAGGTTTTTGGCAATGCCATACAAGGAGGTAACGATACGATTCTTCATCTCGGCGGTCGCCTTGTTCGTGAAGGTAACGGCCAAAATACGCTCAAAGCTGGTAGGGTCTACAATGACGTATTTCAGAAACTCCATCGTCAACCGATAAGTCTTACCAGAACCGGCCGACGCTTTGTATATCTTCAGTAAATGTTCGCTTCTCTCTTCCATTAGACTAACTCATGCATTCTCTTGTTTCCAAATCATCCGCAAATTAACAAAAAAACACCCATCATTAACACATTTAAGGAAAATACTTCACTCGACTAACACCCTAATAAGTAAAAAATTGCGTACTTTGCATTCCAAATAGATTGGAGAATGGAATTTCATTACGAAGTAATCGTTATCGGAGCCGGACATGCCGGTTGTGAAGCGGCGGCAGCGGCGGCTAATCTTGGGTCAAAAACTCTGCTTATCACCATGGATATGCATAAAATCGCTCAAATGAGCTGCAACCCAGCTGTTGGTGGTATAGCTAAAGGACAGATTGTGAGGGAGATAGATGCGTTAGGAGGACAGATGGGTATCATCACAGACCTCACGGCCATCCAATACAGGTTGCTGAACCAGTCCAAAGGACCTGCCATGTGGAGCCCACGATCACAGGCCGACCGACAGAAATTCAGCGAGAAATGGAGAAGTGTCCTGGAAAATACCGAAAACTTGAATATCTGGCAGGACTCCGTTGTCCGTTTCCTTATCGAAAACAATGAAGTGCAGGGTGTCGTCACCAGCATGGGTGCGACATTCAAGGCGAAGTGTGTCGTGCTGACCGCCGGCACATTCCTCACGGGCCTCATCCACTGCGGAAGAACACAAATCGCCGCAGGAAGAATCTCTGAACCAGCATCTTATGGATTGACGGAACAACTCAAGGAATTGGGCATCCGAACAGATAGGATGAAAACTGGTACGCCCGTGCGCATCGATGGTAGGACGATCGACTTCTCTGTCATGACGGTTCAAGGCGGAGAGGATGATTTCCATAAGTTCTCTTACCTGGACTTCAAGCCAAGACCGCTCAAACAGAGGGATTGCTTCATCACCCATACCAACGAAAGGACGCATGAGATTCTCCGCGCGGGTCTGCCGGATTCTCCCCTTTACAACGGACAAATCAAGAGTATCGGCCCTCGTTATTGCCCAAGCATAGAGACGAAAATCGTCACATTCGCGGACAAGACACAGCACCAGCTCTTCCTTGAACCAGAAGGCGAAACCACACAAGAATATTACCTTAACGGATTTTCATCATCGTTACCGCTTGATATTCAGTTAAATGCGTTGAAAACCATCCGTGGTTTGGAGAACGCTGTCGTCTATCGTCCTGGCTATGCCATCGAATATGATTTCTTCGATCCGACGCAATTGCACCATAACCTGGAGTCGAAGGTGATCAAAAATCTGTTCTTTGCCGGACAGGTGAACGGTACCACAGGATATGAGGAGGCTGCCGGACAGGGTATCATCGCCGGTATCAACGCCCATATCAATTGCCACGGCGGCAAACCATTCACATTGAGCAGAAACGAAGCCTACATCGGTGTGCTCATCGACGATTTGGTGACCAAAGGGGTAGACGAGCCATACAGAATGTTCACGTCACGCGCTGAATACAGAATTCTCCTAAGGCAAGACGACGCCGACGCACGCTTGACGCCTAAGGCATACGAGCTCGGTTTGGCCAAGAAAGAACGCTATGATCTCTACGTGGAGAAAAAGAAGGAGGTGGAAAGAATTGTCGATTTCATCGAGAATTTCTCCATCAGAGCCAACCTCATCAACGACTTCTTAGAGAAGAACGGAACATCCGCTCTGAAGAACGGATGCAAGCTGGTGGACTTGGTGAACCGTCCTCAGCTGACCATCAAACAGCTATCCGAAGGCATCGCACCTCTGAAGGCGGCGCTCGATAAGATACCTAACCGGAAAGAGGAGATCACGGAAGCGGCTGAAATTCAGATAAAATACAAAGGGTACATCGATCGGGAAACAATGATTGCCGACAAGCTTAAACGCTTGGAAAACATACAGATAAAAGGTAGATTCGACTACTCTACCCTGCAATCATTATCGACGGAGGCGCGCCAAAAACTAACACGCATCGACCCGGAAACCATCGGTCAGGCCAGCCGTATCCCAGGCATTTCGCCAAGCGACATCAACATTCTCTTAATCCTAATGGGCAGATAGTATGGAGAAGGAGGTTTCACACGTAAAACAGATTGTTTTGTCCCTTCCGGACAGTCCAGGTGTGTACCAATATCTGAACGATAAAAACGAGATAATCTACGTTGGAAAGGCGAAAAATCTGAAAAGAAGAGTCTCCTCCTACTTCAACAAAGAGCAGCAAAGCGTAAAGACAAGAGTGTTGGTGAAACAAATAGCCGACATCAAATACATCGTCGTCGAAAGCGAACAAGACGCCCTGTTGCTCGAAAACAGTCTGATCAAAAAGCATCAGCCACGCTACAATATTCTGCTGAAGGATGGAAAGACATATCCTTGGATATGCGTGAAGAACGAGTTTTTTCCTAGGATATTCAAAACGAGGAACATGGTGAAGGATGGATCCATCTACTACGGACCCTACACCTACCTGCCCGCCATCCATATTTTGCTGGAACTCATATCGGAACTCTACCCGATCAGGAATTGTAAGCTCAACCTTACGCCGGATAACATCAACGAAGGAAAATTCAAGGTTTGCCTTCAATATCACATCAAGAAGTGTAAGGGGTGTTGTGAAGGGTTACAAAGCTTGGAGGAATACAATAAAAACATCGGTGAAATCAAGCTTTTATTGAAAGGAGAGTTAGGCGAACTGGAAAAAACGCTGAAGGAAAAAATGATGTTTTTGGCCGAAGAACTGAAGTTCGAAGAGGCACAAAACATCAAAGAAAAACTGGACGCTTTGGCACGCTACAAAGCCAAGTCCACCATCGTAAATCCTTCGCTCACCAACATCGACACATTCGCCATAGAAATCGATGAAAACGATGCTTTTGTGAATTTCCTGAAGGTGACGAACGGCACCATCTCACAAGCCTATACCCTGGAATACAAGATACGGACCGACGAGGAAAAAGAGGAAATTTTAGCGACAGCGATTACTGAACTACGGGAAAGATTCAAAAGTACTTCCCGTGAGATCATCGTTCCTTTCGAGATCGGCTATGAATTCAAGAACACGGTGATCACCATCCCGCAAAAAGGAGACAAAAGGAAACTGCTCGACCTATCCATCCAGAATGTGAAACAATATCGTTTCGACCGCATGAAACAGATGGAGAAATTCAATCCGGAGCAGCGCGCCACCAAAATGCTGAAGGCCATACAGAACCTGCTCCAATTGGACAAAATCCCCGTTCAAATCGAATGTTTTGATAATTCCAACATACAAGGAAGCGATGCGGTAGCCGCCTGCGTAGTCTACAAAATGGCGAAACCATCGAAGAATGATTACAGAAAATACAACATCAAGACGGTGGTCGGACCAGACGACTACGCCTCCATGAAAGAGGTGGTTCGAAGAAGATACAGCCGACTGATGGAAGAGGAGCAGCCGCTGCCCCAACTCATCATCGCCGATGGTGGCATCGGACAGATGGAGGTGATCAGGGAAGTGGTAGAAGACGAGCTTCATTTAGGAATACCCATCGCCGGCTTAGCCAAGAACGAAAAGCACCGCACGAAAGAGCTAATTTTCGGCTTTCCACCGAGGATTATTAACCTCGACCCAACGGATGAAACCTTCCGTTTCTTCGCATCCATCCAGGATGAAGTGCACCGTTTCGCCATCAAATTCCACAGAGAGAAGCGAAGCAAGAACATGATCAGGACCGAATTGGACATCAAAGGAATCGGTGAAAAAACACAAGAAGCGCTCATCAAGAAATTCAAGAGCGTGAAACGAATCAAGGAGCTTAGTTTCGAAGAGTTGTCCGCTGAAATTGGAAATAATAAGGCAAGAATAATTGTAGATTATTTCAATAATAATAAAAATGAATAATCATATAATTTTAGAATTAATATAAAAAATATATGAGAGTAGTTATACAAAGGGTCACGCACGCATCGGTCACTATCGATGGCAAAATAAAGTCTAAGATAGGGAACGGACTGCTTGTACTGGTAGGAATTGAAGACAGGGACACGGAGGAAGACATAGAATGGCTGAGCGGAAAGATTGTCAACATTCGTATATTTGACGATGAAAACGGAGTGATGAACAAATCCGTGAAAGATGTGGAAGGAGAGATATTGGTAGTAAGCCAATTCACGCTGCAAGCCATGACAAAAAAGGGAAATCGTCCCTCCTATATACGTGCCAGCAAGGCGGATTTCGCCATACCAATGTATGAGAAATTCTGTTCACAGGTAGAGAAAGAGCTCGGAAAATCGATAGGAACAGGTGAATTCGGGGCAGACATGAAAGTTGAATTGCTCAACAACGGACCTGTCACGATATGGATAGACTCACAAAATAGAGAATAAAAAGAAAAGATATGAATGTAAAAAGAGAAGATTTCGAGATAATGGCGCCTGTAGGCTCGTACGAAAGTCTGCAAGCAGCCATCCAGGCTGGGGCCAATTCAGTCTATTTTGGCATAGAAAAACTGAATATGCGTTCCCGGTCAGCCAGCAATTTCAGCACGGAGGACCTTCGAAAAATCGTCAGCATCTGCAAGGAGAATCACATAAAAAGTTATTTGACTGTGAACACGGTCATCTACAATGACGATTTAGAGTTGATGAAAGAGATCATCGAAACAGCAAAAGAAGTTGGAGTAAGTGCCATCATTGCGGCGGATGTGGCGGCGATGACATACGCCTACAGCATTGGTGTCGAAGTGCATCTCTCCACGCAATTGAACATCGCGAATGTAGAGGCCTTAAAATTCTATGCGAGATATGCGGATGTAGTTGTCCTCGCACGTGAATGTAACATGGACCAGGTGAGAAACATTTGGGAAGCCATTCAGGAAGAGCAAATCAAAGGACCCAAAGGAGAGCTCATAAAGATTGAGATGTTCTGCCATGGTGCACTTTGCATGGCGGTTTCAGGCAAGTGTTATCTAAGTCTGCACGAGCTCAACGCATCGGCCAACAGAGGAGCCTGTTATCAAGTTTGTCGTCACGGATACCGATTAACGGACGATGAAAGCGACATAGAAATCAAAGTAGACAACCAGTATTTGATGTCGCCAAAAGATTTAAAAACCATCCATTTCATCAACAAATTGATTGAATCAGGTGTCAGGGTACTTAAGATAGAAGGACGCGCAAGAGGAGCAGAATATGTAAAAACTGTCGTATCATGTTATGACGAAGCGATAAATTCCTACTTGGACGGAACATACAGTGAAGAGAAAATAGTACAGTGGGACGAGAGGTTAAGCAAAGTATTTAACCGAGGATTTTGGAATGGTTATTATTTAGGACAACGCTTAGGTGAATGGAGTCCTACATACGGTTCAGAAGCCAAAAAGAAAAAAGTATATGTAGGAAAAGGAACCAAGTATTATTCCAAAATCGGTGTTGCGGAATTTTTAGTAGAGACCAAATACGGCATTAAAAAGGGAGACGAAGTATTGATTATCGGACCAACCACAGGAGTCATCGAACTAAAAGTTGGAGAAATGCACGTAGGAGAATCAGTGGCGGAAGAGTGCCAAAAAGGTGATTTATTCTCCATAGCGGTTCCTGATAAAATCAGAACATCGGACAAACTATACAAATGGGTAAACACTTCCGATATAATAAAAGAATAATGTTCCACGTGAAACATTTTATATTTTAGAGATGAAAATAGGAAACATAGAATTTGGAGAATATCCGTTATTCTTAGCCCCAATGGAGGATGTGACAGATCCTACATTCAGATTGCTATGCAAAAGATTTGGCGCAGATATGGTCTATTCAGAATTCGTCTCAGCAGATGCATTGATTAGAAACGTGCAAAGCACAGAAAGAAAGCTGAATATAAACGACGAAGAAAGACCAGTGGTCATCCAACTTTACGGAAGAGATCCAGAACCAATAGCTGAAGCGGCTAAAATGGCTGAAGCGGCACATCCAGATATCATTGACTTAAACTTCGGATGTCCTGTAAAAAAGGTGGCAGGAAAAGGTGGTGGTGCGGGATTGCTAAAGGATATTCCTAAAATGCTCGAAATAATCAAAGCTGTTGTAAAGGCAGTGAACACACCTGTCACCGTAAAGACCAGATTGGGATGGGATGAGAACAATAAAATCATCACTACTTTAGCGGAACAAATTCAGGATTGTGGCGCACAAGCTTTGGCCATACACGGAAGAACAAGATCACAGATGTATACAGGATCCGCAGACTGGACATTGATTGGAGAGGTGAAAAATAATCCACGAATCAAAATACCGATCATCGGAAATGGTGACGTGACAACACCTGAAAGAGCAAAAGAATGCTTCGACAAATATGGTGTGGATGCAGTGATGATAGGCAGAGCCACATTCGGTAACCCATGGATATTTGAAGAAATCAAATATTACCTAAAGAATGGAGAGAGAATGGAAAAGAAACCATTTGAATACTACATCGAAATATTAAAAGAACATATAGAAAAAAACATAGAATGGTTGGGTGAAATAAGAGGAATCATTCACACCAGAAGGCACCTCGCCTCTACCCCACTGCTAAAAGGAATAGACAATTTCAAACAAACAAGGATTGCGATTCTTCGAGCTCAAACCAAAGACGAACTAATTGAAATCCTCGATGGAATCAAAGAAAAATACAATCTGGTGTAAAAATAATTAAGGGTGAATTATTAAAATTCACCCTTAACTTTACCACTGTTCCACGTGGAACAATAAATATAAATTAGTGCGCCTCTAACCAATTACTACCAATTCCACACTCAGCGACCAAAGGAACTTTAAGCTTAACAGCATGCTCCATTTCTGAAACGACAATAGATTTCACCTTATCAAGTTCACTATTTAAAACGGTAAAATTCAACTCGTCATGAACCTGCAAAATCATCTTCGATAAAATATTTTCTTCCTTGAATCTTCTGAAAATATTAATCATCGCAATCTTTATGATGTCCGCAGCAGTACCCTGAATAGGAGCATTGACCGCATTTCGTTCCGCATAACCACGCACAACACTATTGTGTGAATTAATATCTGGCAAATATCTTCGTCGACCGAACAATGTCTCCACATATCCCTTCTCACGTGCAAAAGCAATAACTGAATCAGTATAATTTTTAATTTTAGGATAACTCAAAAAATAATCATCAATCAGTTGCTTCGCCTCCGTACGGGAAATATCCAAACGATCCGCCAAACCAAAAGCTGAAATACCATATATGATTCCGAAATTGGCCGTCTTCGCCTTACGTCTCATATCCTTATCCACATCATCAATATCCACTTTAAAAACTTTAGCAGCCGTTGCAGTATGAATATCATATCCTTTATTGAAAGCTTCTATCAAATTTTCGTCATCACTCAAATGAGCCATGAGACGTAATTCAATCTGAGAATAATCGGCCGAAAGAAAAGTGGAACCCTCATCTGGTACAAACGCTTTTCGAATCTCCTTACCATCCTCATCACGAATAGGAATATTCTGCAGATTCGGATTACTTGAACTAAGACGACCCGTAGCAGCAACCGTCTGGTTATAGGAAGTATGAATTTTACCTGTCTTGGAATTAACCAGATCAGGCAATGTATCAACATAGGTGGTCAACAATTTTTTTAGACCACGATACTCTAAGATAAGATTAATGATTGGATTCTTTCCCTTCAAAGAAACTAAAACCTCCTCTGAAGTGGAATATAAACCAGTCTTCGTTTTACGAGGTTTCTCAACAATCTTTAAACGATCATAAATCAACTCACCAACCTGACGAGGAGAAGAGATATTGAACTCATATCCGGAAAGAGTATAAATCTCCTTTTCCTTCTCAGCGATACGTTCATTCAATGAAACCGAAAATTGTTTCAAGGCTTCAGAATTAATGGATACGCCAGTAAACTCCATATCAGCCAAGACAGGCATAAGAGGCATCTCAATTTCATAAAAAATTTTCTCAAGATTATTCTCCTTCAACTGACCCTCGAAAACATTCTTCAAACGAAAAGTAACATCCGCATCCTCCGCAGCATAATCACAAAGCCTATGAATATCAAGCGTACGCAAATCAGTCGTTTTAGGATTGCGACCCTCGCACAACTCTTCATAGGTGATCGTTTTATAATTCAAATAAATCTCCGCCAAATAATCCATGCCATGTCTAAGATCAGGCTGCAACAAATAATGCGCAATCATGGTATCAAACATTTTACCTCTCAGTTCAATACCATACTGACGCAACATCAACAAATCGAACTTAATATTCTGACCAATCTTCAGAACAGACTCATTTTCAAAAATTGGTTTGAATCGTTGTAAGAATTTTTCGGCATCTGCCCTACCCTTCGGAATCGGAATGTAAAATGCCTCGAATTCCTTCCAAGAAAAGGAAAAACCAACTAATTCATCCGAAATCGTGTTCGTACCAGTCGTTTCAGTGTCAAAACAGAAAAATTCCTGTTTACTCAAATTGGCCAAAAAAACAGTGATAAGTTCCTCACTATCAATTAATTGATAGGTATTAGGAGTAGAAGTTAAGTCGCTGAGATTTGAATATTTTATTTTTCCTGTATCTTCGTCCACATATTCATCAAAGAGAGAGAGTTGAGTAGCCTCTGTATTTTTCTTGACAATAGGTTGAGGATCCAATTTGGAAAGAAGATTCTTAAACTCAAGTTCCGTGTAGAGAGTCTTCAACTTTTCCACATCCGGATTTTTGTAAACCAAAAGTTCCTCATCAAATTCAATCGGAACATCCACACGGATAGTAGCCAAAAATTTAGAGAACTTAATCAGCTCAACATTTTCCTCCACCTTCTTTTTCAAAGCACCCTTCAACTCCTCGGTATGAGCAAGAAGATTATCGATGGAACCAAACTCAGCCAACAACTTCACGGCAGTCTTCTCCCCTACTCCCGGACAACCAGGAATATTATCGGAAGCATCACCCATCAAACCTAAGTAATCAATGATCTGGTCAGTGGAAGAGAGTTGCCACTTATCGCAAGCAGCCGAAACACCCAATGTCTCATAACCACCCCCATGACGAGGACGATACAAAAGAACCTTATCGGAAATCAACTGCGCATAATCCTTGTCAGGCGTTAACATATAAACAGTAAAACCCTTAGACTCAGCTATCTTAGAAACCGTTCCGATCACATCGTCCGCTTCAAAACCAGGAACCTCAAGTATAGGAATATTAAAGGCGGAAATAACCTCTTTAATAATTGGAACAGAGAGTCTTATATCCTCAGGTGTTTCCTCACGTTGAGCCTTATATTCAGGGTAAGCCTCATGACGAAATGTAGGTCCGGAAGGATCAAAAGCAACCGCAACATGAGTGGGTGACTCAGACTTGATAACCTCCTGCAACACATTCACGAAACCTAAAATCGCTGAGGTGTTAAGACCTTTGGAATTGATACGAGGGTTCTTAATAAAAGCATAATACGATCGATATATCAACGCATAGGCATCAATTAAGAGAAGCTTTTTTTCCATAACCAGAAACTATTTAATTAACAAAGTTACAAAAATGAATAGAGAAAAAACGAATGAGGATAAGAAAGGAAAATAATAAAGATTAATTTATTAAATTCGCGATGAATTAAGGAAAGAATATGATAACGTTAAAGCAAATAATAAAACCAATTGAGGAAGAATTTGCATTATTCGAGAAGGAATACGAAAAAAGATTCCAGACCGACAATATCATATTACAACAAATCCACCAACACATTCTGAACAAAAAAGGCAAACTCATTAGGCCAATTTTGACATTGCTATCAGCGAAAGCAACTGGCGAAATAAACCATAAAAGCATATTGACCGCCATAGCAATGGAGATGTTTCACACAGCAAGCCTAATTCACGATGATGTTGTGGATGAAACCTACCAAAGAAGAGGACAAGAATCAGTCAACGCTATTTGGAACAACAAAATATCCATATTATCAGGTGATTACATCCTTTCACAAGCATTATACACAGCTAATGAAACAAGGGATATCCGAATAATAGACGAAATCACCAAATTAGGAAAAGAGATTTCCAAAGGAGAAATTCAACAAATAACCAACATGCGAAACAGCATCTATGACGAAAAGAAATATCTGGAAGTCATCAGAATGAAGACAGCCGCATTGTTATCAACATGTACCAAGAGTGGAGCAATCACCAGCGGAGCAAGCGAAGAAGCATGCAAAGCGATGCAAGAATATGGTGAATTATATGGTATTTGTTTCCAAATCAAGGATGATATATTCGACTATACCAGCTCAGAAAAGGAAATCGGCAAACCAGTCGGTAATGATATCAGGGAAGGAAAAATCACCCTCCCACTCATCTACGCTCTGAACAACTGCACAGAAAAAGAAAGAGAAACTATCATCGATCTGATTAAAACAAAGAAAGACAAAGAAGAAAGCATACAAAAAATCACACAGTTTGCCATAGAAAAAGGAGGCATCAAATATGCCGAAGAAAAGATGAAAGAATACAAAAAAGAGGCTATGAAAAAAATAGAAATAATTGAAAAACAAGATATTAAGAAGTCGTTGGAAGAATTGATCCAACACGTGATCGAAAGAAAAAATTAAAGGTGGAGCAGTAAACAACCCCACCCTATCAAGTCTCACAAAAACTTATCAGAAGTACTTCACCTCCTGTCCACAAAGCGAGGAAATCAACGCATTGACCAAACGGCTCGCACCAAAACGGAACAAGGAAGCATTCAACCAATCCTCACCCAAAACAGAGGCAACAATCGCATAGTAAGAAACAGCCTGTTCAGTAGTAGAAACACCGCCGGCCACCTTGATACCCACCTTTGTGTTATTCAAAGCATTGTATTCAGCGACAGTTTTAGCCATCACATAAACAGCCTCATATGTAGCGCCGACAGAAACCTTTCCGGTGGAAGTCTTAATAAAATCAGCCCCAGCGTTCATAGCCACCAAAGCAGCTTTTTTAATTAGAACAGGATCATTCAACACACCCGTTTCCAAAATAACCTTGAGCTTTGCGTCACGGCAAGAAGCCTTGATCTCTGAGAGTTCATCAAAGATCTCCTCGAACTCACCATTAAAAACCATACCCGAAGGAATCACCACATCAATCTCAGTAGCACCCTCCATGACAGCCATGGCAACCTCAGCCACCTTCACCTCAATAAAAGTATTCGCATCAGGGAATCCACCAGCCACCGAAGCGATTTCAAGATCCTCCACCAAATTATCCTTCACAGTCTGAACAAACTTCGGATATACACAGATAGCGGCAGGGTGGGGAAGAATCTCAAATTTAGTATCGAACTTATTAATCTTCTCCACAAACTCAGTGATCGAAGCAACCGAATCAGTAGGATTTAAAGAAGTGATATCAACAAAGCTAAGTATCTGACTATAAATAGATTTCTGATTAAAAGTATCATATTTATCCAAAAGAATTTTTTTTACATCCTGTTGGATCTGGGTAGCATCCAAATCCATATCATACTTTGCGAAAAGAGCATCAAAACGATCCATAAATTATTTAAGTTTAATATTATTCAAATGACGGTGAGCATCCCTATTGGTCTTCTTCTCAAAGTTTTTCTTAACAGCTTCAGTTAGGTCTACGCCAGTCTGGTTAGCCAAACAAACCAGCACCCAAAGCACGTCAGCCATCTCGTCCGCCAAATTAACATTCAAATCGGAAGACTTAAAAGATTGGTCACCATATTTACGAGCCATGACACGAGCCAACTCGCCCACCTCCTCGGTGAGGCAAGCCATATTCGTTAGCTCACTGAAATAACGAACACCATAAGTCTTAATCCACTGATCAACAGAAGATTGAAGAACACGGAGAGAAATATCAGATTCCATATTTAGCACTAATTTCGAGCATACGTTTGATAGGCAAGCAAGCACGCTCAATGATAGCCGGATCAACTAAAACCTCAGGAGATTCGTTGACCAAACAATCGTACAGTTTCTGCAAAGTGTTCAGTTTCATATAAGCGCAATCGTTGCAACCACAAGTGGAATCAGACGGAGGAGCAGGAATAAAGTTCTTTTGAGGAGCCTGCCTACGCATCTCATGCAAAATACCACTTTCGGTAGCCACAATGAAATCGTTACAATCCTCACAAGCCACAGAATATTTCAACAAAGCGGCCGTAGAACCCACCTTATCGGCCAACTTCACGACAGGACCTTTGCATTCTGGATGCACGAGGATACGAGCATCAGGATAGACCTCCTTCAGCTTCAAAATCTTTTCCAAAGAAAAATTCTCATGGACATGGCAAGCGCCATTCCAGAGTTTCATGTTCCTACCAGTAAGAGAATTGATATAATTACCCAGATTTCTATCAGGACCAAAGATGATCTTCTGATCCTTAGGAAAACTGTTAACAATCTGAATAGCGTTCGAAGAGGTGACGACCACATCCGTCAGCGCCTTGACAGCCGCAGTCGTATTCACATAAGAGATAACCGTATGACCAGGATTTTCCTTGATGAACTGAGCGAAATCTTCAGCCCTACAGCTATCGGCCAAGGAACAGCCAGCGTTCATATCAGGGACCAAAACCTTCTTATCAGGGCAAAGAATCTTAGCCGTTTCGCCCATAAAGTGCACGCCACAAAGAACGATGATATCCGCAGTAGTCTTAGCCGCATTTTGCGCAAGTGCAAGACTGTCGCCCACATAATCCGCCACATTCTGAATATCACCCAGCGTATAGTAATGCGCCATGATGACAGCATTCTTTTCTTTCTTCAAACGAAGAATTTCTTCTTTCAAATCCATGACTTTTTCTTTTTGTTCCTATTTTCTGTTTTATTGTAAAAAAATAAATATTAAAGGAAGGAGTATAATAGGGTGTTGAAATGGTTAAATAAAAAATCAAATAGTTCTTGTATAATCCATAATCAAAAGCCAGTCCCCAAAAATTCCTTTTTAAAGTTGAAAATAAATCGCTGGAAATAAAAAGGTTCACGACATTATCAACTATCCTAACAATTCTACAAATCTACAAATTTTAATAACTGAAATTTCAACTTTCCGCCCAAAAAATCTGTCAGTAAAAGAGACAAAAAAAACAAAAACTAATTTGGAGGGTAAAAAACCAGCTTCATATATACAGAAAAATGGAAAATGAAAATTTAATTATTAAAATTTTATCAAAGGAATTATACATATTTTCAACAGTCAATCGTTCATATTATCAACAATAAAAAAAGAGAGCAGTAACAAATAGTCAGAAGCGCATGCACCATATTAATAATAAGAAGAGTATGAAATGAACCATTTCACCGAGGAAATAAAGTAAAAACGGGCGATTTTTTCTGAACTATAATTTTGTTTATTCTATGTTTTTAATTTACTTTTGCCTGAATTAACGACAATTTACAATAACAAAAATAACTAATTAAAAATTCAAAAACTTATGTGGCTAATTGATTCATCAATCGGGAGAAAGTTGATTATGAGTATCACGGGACTTTTTCTCATTCTGTTTCTTATTTTTCACATGTCGATGAATGTGGTCGCCATTTTTTCAGGCGAGGCATATAATCAGATATGTGAGTTTTTAGGTGCGAATTGGTACGCTTTGGTTGGTACGGCTGTGCTAGCTGGAGGTTTTGTTTTGCACATCATCTTCGCGACGATCCTTACGTTGCGTAACCAAAAAGCCCGTGGCGAGCAGAGCTACGCTTTTCAGGAGAATCAGCCTAAGGTGGAGTGGGCATCAAGAAACATGTTCGTGTTGGGAATAATTGTATTGCTCGGTTTGTGCATGCACTTGAGTCATTTTTGGGCGAAGATGCAGTTGCCTGAGATCATGGGTGCGGAAGCAGAGTATGCAGGACAGTTCGCTGATGGAGCTGCCTTGATCAAGGCAACTTTCGCCAATCCGATCATTTGTCTTTTGTATATTGTATGGTTTATTGCCATCTGGTTCCATTTGACTCATGGATTTTGGAGCGCATTCCAGACGATGGGTCTGAACGGAAAGACATGGTTTCCTCGTCTGAAATGTATCGCTAACATCGTATCCACTTTGATTTTCTTAGGCTTTGCCGCAGTAGTGGTAGCGGGATACCTTCAAAATCTTTAATAAGTAATAAAAGAAATAAGATATATAATTATGGCTGAAATAAATTCAAGAATTCCAGAAGGTCCTGTAGCAGAAAAGTGGACCAATTATAAGGCACATCAGAAGCTTGTGAATCCTGCCAACAAACGTAAATTGGATGTGATTGTTGTAGGAACCGGATTGGCTGGCGCATCTGCGGCATCCACTTTGGCTGAGATGGGATTCCATGTGCTTAATTTTTGTATTCAAGATTCTCCACGTCGTGCCCACTCAATCGCGGCACAAGGTGGTATCAATGCTGCGAAGAACTATCAGAACGATGGCGACTCCGTATATCGTTTGTTCTATGATACTGTGAAGGGTGGTGACTACCGTGCACGTGAGGCCAATGTATATCGTTTGGCCGAGGTGTCCGCTAACATCATCGACCAATGTGTGGCACAGGGTGTTCCTTTCGCCCGTGATTACGGAGGTCTTTTGGCGAACCGCTCATTCGGTGGTGCGCAAGTAAGCCGTACCTTCTATGCGAAGGGTCAGACCGGACAACAATTGTTGTTGGGCGCATATTCTTCATTGAACCGTCAGATCAAAGCGGGCAAGGTAGATAGCTACAACCGTTATGAAATGCATGACATCGTGATGGTGGACGGCCGTGCGCGCGGTATCATCGCGAAGAACTTGGTGACTGGTAAATTCGAGCGTTTCTCCGCACACGCAGTTGTATTGGCAACTGGTGGTTACGGAAACACTTACTTCTTGTCTACCAACGCAATGGGATGTAACTGTTCAGCAGCCATCGCCGCTTACCGTAAGGGAGCTTACATGGCCAACCCATCCTACGTTCAGATCCACCCTACTTGTATCCCGGTTCACGGCGACAAGCAGTCTAAGTTGACTTTGATGTCAGAGTCATTGCGTAATGATGGACGTATCTGGGTACCAAAAGATATCGAGGATGCTAAGAAGTTGCAGCGCGGAGAGATCAAGGGTTCAGATATCCCTGAGGAGAAGCGCGACTACTATTTGGAACGTCGTTACCCAGCGTTCGGTAACTTGGTGCCTCGTGACGTGGCATCCCGTGCCGCTAAGGAGCGTTGCGACCACGGATTCGGTGTGAACAACACTGGTTTGGCTGTGTTCTTGGATTTCTCCGAGGCCATCAACCGTTTGGGCATCGACGTCGTTCGCCAGCGTTATGGTAACTTATTCGATATGTACGAGGAGATCACGGACGTTAATCCAGGCGAGTTCGCCAACGAGATCAACGGTGTGAAATATTACAATCCGATGATGATCTTCCCAGCTATCCACTACACAATGGGTGGTCTTTGGGTAGATTACGAGCTCCAAACATCCGTTCCAGGATTGTTCGCCATCGGAGAGTGCAACTTCTCTGACCACGGTGCCAACCGTTTGGGAGCATCCGCGTTGATGCAAGGTTTGGCTGACGGATACTTCGTATTGCCATACACTATCCAGAACTACTTGTCAGACCAAAAGATTTGGCCTAAGGTCTCTACCGATGTAAAGGAATTCGACGAAGTAGAGAAATCCTGCAAGGCTGATATGGATAAGCTCATGAACATCAAGGGAAAACGCTCTGTGGATTCCATCCACAAAGAGTTGGGCCATATCATGTGGGAATATGTTGGTATGGGACGTACGAAAGAGAGCTTGGAGACAGCGCTTAAGAAGTTGAAGGATTTACGTAAGGAGTTTGAGACGAACTTGTTCGTTCCTGGAACTGTGGACGAGCCGATGAACATCGAGCTTGACAAGGCATTCCACTTGAAGGACTTCATCACAATGGGTGAGTTGATCGCCCGTGACGCTTTGAGCCGTAACGAGAGTTGTGGTGGACACTTCCGTGAGGAGTACCAGACGGAAGAGGGAGAGGCGAAACGTGATGATGAGAACTACTTCTACGTAGGTTGCTGGAACTACCAAGGTGACGATACCAAGGAACCTGAATTGATCAAGGAACCTCTCACTTACGAGGCTATCAAGGTTCAAACTCGTAATTATAAATCTTAATCAACTTAAACAGACAAAACAATGGCATTAGATAATATAATGAAAGTCAACTTGAAGGTTTGGCGTCAGGCCGGCCCGAAAGAAAAAGGTGAGTTCGTTACATATAACGACGTAGAGACTACACCTGATACTTCGTTTTTGGAGACATTGGATATCTTGAACGAGACATTGGTTGAGAAGGGTGAGGAGCCTATCGTATTCGACCATGACTGTCGTGAGGGTATCTGCGGTATGTGTTCTTTGTTCATCAACGGACATCCACACGGACCTGCTACAGGCGCTACCACTTGCCAGCTCTACATGCGTCGTTTCAAGGATGGTGAGACAATCACAGTTGAGCCTTGGCGTTCGGCGGCATTCCCTGTCATCAAGGATTTGATGGTGAACCGTAATGCGTTCGACCAGATCCAGCAGGCGGGAGGTTACGTTTCCTTCAACTGTGGAGGAGCGCAGGACGCCAACGCAATTCCTATCTCTAAGTTGGATGCGGATGAGGCGATGGATTCCGCTACTTGCATCGGTTGTGGAGCATGCGTCGCAGCTTGTAAGAATGGTTCAGCCATGTTGTTCGTTTCCGCTAAGGTGTCTCAGTTCGCATTGCTCCCTCAAGGACGTGTTGAGGCAGTTCAGCGTGTGAAAGCGATGGTGGCTAAGATGGATGAGCTCGGTTTCGGTAACTGTACGAATACTCGCGCATGCGAGGCTGAGTGTCCTAAGAACATCTCCATCAGCAATATCGCTCGTATGAACCGTGAGTTCTTGTGCGCTAAGTTTAAGGATTAATATTTAGTCCATATAATTGTAAAGCCCGTCAAGTTGCTTGGCGGGCTTTTTTTGTCTCTTCATGTTAATATTTACTATTTAACCATTTACAATTTACTATTTGTTAGCGATATACATGTTTTGAACAGTTTACGAATTATTTTATATTTGTAATACGTCCAACTAAATTGTTTGTGTCATGTTCAAAGGGAAGAAGACATGCGAGGTATTGCGGGCGGTTCGGAAGCGGGTAGCTGATTTGAACGGTATCCAGTATGTGCCTGTGGAGTGTACCCATGAGGGAGACTGCATAGGGACGTGTCCGGCATGTGAGCGGGAGCGTCAGTACGTGGAGGAGCAGTTATCGTTAAGGGCGATGGCAGGGCACACGCTGAAGGTGGTCGGTGTAGCGGCCGGTCTGACTTCCATGCTTTCCGGGCAGGAGGCACAGGCGCAGGAGATGATTCAGGAGAGGGACACGATTCAGCAGAAGTTCAAGTGGGACTCTTATTGTTTTGATTTTGGTGCCAGACCTAAACCAGAAGATATGGTTCAATGGGATGAGATGGCAGCATTTATTTCAAAGTTTCCGGAAGACACTTTTCTTGTGGTTGGGCATACCGATGAGCGAGGGAGTGAGAAGTATAATTTAAAGTTATCCGAAGTTAGAGCCGAATACCTCCGTAAACTTCTTGTGGAGAGGGGAGTGGACCCTCAGCGAATAATGGCTATAGGTGTTGGGCCTAAGGAATGTGTTATACGCAATGCGCGAACTGAGTTTGAGCATGAACAAAACAGGCGTGTGACACTGGAATTCTGTACACCGGAGAGGGTAAAGGCGATAATAAAGTCTATTCGTAAGAAAAAGTTCCTTCGTAGGAAAGGGAGGTGGTAAAGGATTATTTTCCAAATTGTTTTTTATATAGCTAAAAATACTTGGGCCTATGTTCAAAGGGAAGAAAACATGTGAAGTACTGCGGGCGGTTCGGAAGCGGGTGGCCGATCTGAACGGTATCCAGTATGTGCCTGCGGAGTGTACCCATGAGGGAGACTGCATCGGGACCTGTCCGGCATGTGAGCGGGAGCGACAGTATGTGGAGGAGCAGTTATCGTTAAGGACGATGGCAGGGCACACGTTGAAGGTGGTCGGCGTGGCGGCCGGTCTAGCTTCCATGCTTTCCGGGCAGGAGGTGCAGGCGCAGGAGATGATGCAGGAGAGGGACACGATTCAGCAGAAGTTCAGGTGGGATATGTACGGGTTTAGTGAATTTGGTGGTTCTGCGCCTTATCCAGCGGATATAGCTCAATGGGACGAGATGGCTGCTTTTATTTCAAAGTCTCCGGAAGACACTTTTCTTGTGGTTGGGCATACCGACGAACGAGGGAGTGAGAAGTATAAACTAAAGTTATCCGAAGTTAAAGCCGAATTCCTCCGTAAACTTCTTGTGGAGAGAGTAAAAATAGATCCTCAGCGAATAAAATCCATAGGTGCGGGGTCAACGGAATGTGTCGTACCTAATGCGCAAACTGAGCCTGAACATGAACAGAATAGGCGGACAACGTTGGAGTTCTATACGCCGGAGAGAGAGAAGGAGATAAGGGAGAATGTATCGGAGAAGAAGTAGGGTAGAGGAATAGATTTTTCTTGTAATGTAATTACTTGAGATAAGTATTAGTTAGATTAATCGGTAAAATATATAATTTTGCTGGAAGAAAATATCTGTATCAGCGAACGGTATGCAAGTATATAGTGGACAGAAAAGAACTTTTTGGGGTTTTGTGGCCGGAGCGGTGGCTGGAATATCGTATGGACTTAATCCACTTTTCGGCAAGCCCCTGATCGATGGTGGTGTCCCGGTATTGTCCATGCTGTTTTTCCGTTATGCCATATCAGCTGTCATTTTGGGCATTTGGATATTGTTTCATCATGGGAATTTCAGGGTGAATTGGCGAGAATGCCGAATACTTTTCGTGTTGGGTATGTTCTTTGCCGGAAGCAGTATATTTCTATTCGAATCATATAAGTATATACCAGCCGGACTAGCCACTACATTGCTATATCTGTATCCCGTATTTGTGGCTGTAATCATGATTTTTCTGCGTGTTTATCCTACTTGGCAGGTAATGTTGAGCATAGTCATCACCATCGTGGGAGTAGTATTGCTCAGTTGTTCGGGAGAAAACTATTCCCTGCATTGGGGAGGAATGATCATGGCGGCTATGTCGGCTTTGAGCTATGCGTTTTTCCTAGTTGTCGTGAATCAGTCGCGACAGATCAAACACATCTCCGAGATGTTGCTCACGTTCTATGCGTTGATATTCGGGTCGGTTATATTTTTGGGATATCTGTTATGGGAAGGAATCCCTGTCATGCAGGGGATAGATCAGACATCGGAGGTATTCTGTTTGGCAGGATTAGCTGTGTTCCCCACAATGATTTCGATGCTTACCATTTCCCTTTCGACACGACTGATTGGTCCGACGAAGACCTCCGTATTGGGTGCCTTCGAGCCGATAACCGCCATCATAGTAGGCACGGTAGTCTTCTCCGAACCACTTACGGTAAATGTTGTCGTTGGTATAACCATCTGCATTTTCGCGGTACTTTTCATGATAATAAGTGAACATCGTTCCCGTCAACAAGACATTCCATCGTAGAGACGTGCGTTGATATTGCCTATTAAGAAGGAAGTGGTTATAGCGTGTCAGGCAGGTGTTCATAGAATATTTGAGGAACGATCTATCTTTTGTACATTTGTGTCCGATGAAGAATAATATAATCTAAGAAGAAATGAGAGCGCGGTACATTTTTGTGGTGTTTTTGGTTAGTTTAACCAGCTGTCGCACGTCGAAGCACAGTGTGGAGCAACCCTATAGCAATCCGTTATTATTAGACAAGATGTGGGCAGTCACCTCCATCAAGGGGAAGGAAGTGCAGTATCCTAACCAGGGGGATGTCTCCTATTTCGTCTTCAGCGGAGACCGGAAGGTAAAAGGGGGAGGAGGATGTAACCAGTACAGTGGCAAGTTTAGGGCAGTAGGGGACAGCATCTCCATTTCGGACGTGGTATCCACCCGCAAGGCATGTCCGGAGCTGAAGATAGAGGAAGCCTTCTTTCAGGCGATACCGGAGGTGATACGATTCAGGGTCAGCAAGGACAATCTGAAGCTATATGACAAAGATAAGCGGGAGGTGATGAATTGCATCTATTTGAATGAGAAGGATATGAAGGAGTAATAGGAAATAGGAATTGATGGTAGAAAAACGAAGGGGGAGCATCCGATTGGACGCTCCCCCTTACTGTTAGGAAACACTCAGATTATTTTACGATCAATCTTTGAGTAGAAACGTTACCGTCAGCCGTAGTAACCTTTACAATGTAAGCACCAGCTGGCACGTTGATTTGTACCATGTCGTCGTTAGCTTGTTTGTAAACGCTTTGGCCGATTACGTTGATCAATTCGATGCTGCTGATCTCCTTTGCGCTCTTCACTACGAAGAAGTTCTCCGCAGGGTTAGGCATGAGGACGATAGCGTCGCTGTTCTCAACATCTTCCACGCTACTTGTGTTAGTAGGCTTGATAGTCAACTTATAGAGTTGGCAATCCTCGAAGGCGTCGATAGTAGTCTCCTTATCGTAGGTTACGCCGTTGTATGAGTTAGCTGAAATTGACTTCTCTTTGATAGTAGGAGCAGGTTTCCAGATCTTGAAGCTTCCGCACAAGTGGAGCATAGCCAAGTAGTGAACCAAACCGTCGTAGTAGCGGTATTGACCGGTCATCAATTGTCCGTTCCATGCTTTCTTCAAGTTAGTCTTAACCTTGTCATCGTTTGCAGGATCGTCCATCAAAGCGAAGCAACCCACAGCGTTTGCGCCACACTCTCCAAGGGTGTATGACTCAGAACCTCCGGTACCGTCCCAGTTGAAACGAGCGTGAGAGTAACCATCTTTCTCGAAATGATTAATCAAACGTGTCATCATGTTATTCTGGGTCTTCTTGTCAGCGCCGAACAAGTAATAGTCCATACCCACGTTCATAGCGCAACGCATTGCATCGTACATGTACTTGTTGGAGTTTTGGCTGAATCCTCCAGTTGTAGGCTGACCATTAAATTCAGAATAGTCTGCGAACAAACCTGACGAAGAGTGACAGGATTTCTCCAAGTGACCACGGGTTGGCGCCAAACAGCTTTCCCATTTGTCTTTGTTGGTGTCAGACCATCTAGCGAACAACTCAATGAAAGCAGGAAGGTCGTAAGAAGGATCACCGAAGTTTGAGCAGTTGTATGGCTGGAATGTGATGATCTTGTAGGATTCGTTGAACAAAGATCCATTGCCATTCTTCCAGAATCTTGACAAGCAGTATTGAGCGTCTTGCAAGTAAGAAGGCTCATTCCAACGGTTTGCAGCCAAAAGCAAAGAGGTTACGAAGTACATTTCACCATCAGGAGCACAGTTGGCATCTTGGGCAGAACCGTCAGGGTTACATTTCCATTTGAAGTAGCCTTCCCACTGTCCGGATGTATGGAGCATGTGGCTCTTGGCGAACTTCCAAAGTTTATCGAACTCTGTCTTATGGTTTGTCTGAACACAAATCATCATACCATAGGATTGACCCTCAGAACGAACATCATTGTTGTTGATGTCCTTGACGTAAGCTTCGTTACCATTTTCGTAGTAAACTGTGCTGTTGCTGTTTCCTTTGAAGTAATGATTCCAAAGTTCATCAAGTTTCCCCTGAATCTCATCATCAGTTTTTCCGAGATAAGTTTTGAATGGAGAAGGGTAAACGCCGGTGTAGTATGCACCAGAAGTTTTTTGTTCACCATTATCGCATGAAGGGCCGAAGTAAGCGCCGTTTTCATCGAAGAAGCTAGATGCGCCTGAAGCGATAGTTTGACCTTCTTGACCCTCCTGGCCTTCCTGGCCTTCTTGTCCCTCTTGGCCTTCTTGTCCTTCAGTGCTTGTGCCTGCTTTGACGATTTGGATATAATCCACGTTACAGTAGCTAGTACCGAACTTCACTTTCAATGCGTGCTCACCCTTAGTGAGAGATACAGATTTGCTTCCCTTAATGGTTTTATAAGTATCCCAGTCGCTTGTTGAACTACCTGAGAGGGTAATCAATGATTTATTATCCAGAGTAAGTACCAGTTCGATGTCGTTGTTTCCGTTGGAAGCGCTAGCGGAGATGTCGTAGTCACCGCTTTCCTCCACGTTGATGGTATATTTCAACCACTCGCTGTCAGTCGTATACCCTACTGCGTAGTTTGACCCACCAGATACGATATCTACACCATCGTTACGATATTTACCGCCTTCGTTCTCGTCATCCGAGTCGCTATATCCGAAGCCGTTTCCACCCTTGTCGTAGTTCTCAGCCTCGACTTTACCAGGAATAGAGATGGCGCCCTTGTATGGCTCCTCTGTCTCAGTTGGTTCTGGAGGTGTTGCAGGTCCTGCTCCGCAGATAGTACCTTTACCCTTGCAGCCATCCCAGCACATGGAAGCGTAGGTGTATTCGATGGAACCTTGTCCACCGCCAACCTCACAGACGATCTTACAGTCGTAGATACCACCGCCCATGTTGACGCCTTTCTTCTCCCACTCTTTGAAGTGCTCACTGATACTGATGGTACCGCATTGGCGGGAACTTTGCCTTACGGCGAACACCTGTTGGAAGTTACAATTATCACCTTCGATACAAGGTGCATTGGTTCTTTGGCCCACCTTCAACGTATAGGTTGCGCCATCCATGGTATAAGTACCCTTGTCGCTTGCGCCCCAGTACATACCGCCACCACCTGGGGTGAAGGAGTCGTCCACGATGTAGTACTCGATCATCGGGTTTTTAGTCCATCCGTAGACACCTATGTAGGAGTAGCTTCCGCCACCGTTACCTGATTTGGTATAGTTATATCCTGCGACGATATCGCCAAGTTGTTTGTAGCTCTTCTTAGAAGAACCGTCATAGTAACCCACACGAGCGAGGTAGTCGCCAGAGTTGTTCCAGCTGGCTTTGAATGCGCACTCAGCGTCTCCACCGAAACATGTAACAGAACCGTTACCTCTCTCGTTCCACATCTCAACATTGTAACCGTTTCCGATATCTTGCACACCATTGTTGTTCAATGTCTTTCCGTTGCCGGACTGTTTGGTCTTTTGTTGGCATGGATCAACAGGCTCTGAACTAGCCGTGTTGGTGTTGGTATTCGTATTCGTATTCGTGTTAGTGTTAGTGTTAGTGTTAGTGTTGGTGTTGGTGTTGTTATTGTTGTTATTATTGTTAGATGATGAGCTGTTTCCATCGCTGGAATCGCTGTTAATCTCCATCTTTGCGTATTTGAAATCTACGTAACCTGATCCACCACCAGCTTCAGCCAAGATTTGGCATTCCATCAAGCCACCGAGGTTCAAACCTAACTTCTTCCATTGTCTGAAGTGCTCAGAGACATGGATAGTACCGCATTGACGGCGGGATTGACGGATACTGAAGATTTGGGTGAAGGTTGAGGTACCCCATTTGGACTCACCAGTACGAGTACCTGTCCAGACTGCGTATTCCTCACCATCCACGGTAATAGTACCTTTTTTAGAGCCGATGTAGCTACCACCCGGTGTACCACGGTCATGCAACCAGTCGTCTACGATATAATATTCGATTTGAGGATTGTTCATCCAACCATAGATTCCCACATAAGAGTAGGTGCCTCCATCGTTACCTGATTTCTGGAATTGGTATTCAACCACCAAGTTACCACCAATGTTATCTACAGAAGGTGTATTGCCCCATGACTTTCCTACACGTCCGAGGTAGTCACCCGCATTGTTCCATTCTGCTTTGAAGGCAGCCTCTTGGTTGTAGAGTGTGATTGAGCCTGAACCACCTCCGTTGCGCCACAACTCGTAGCTGTATCCACCTTGGGTGTTACCTGTCTTTTGATTTCCTCCTGAGAAATCGATTTTTTGCCCTCCGCTCACGTTAGGAGTCACCGAGCAAGGGTCAGCTGCGTAACCCACGCCGGAGAAGAGCAAAAATCCTGCTGTGAGTGCGCCCGTAACTATACGTCGCCACTCGAATGTTTTTTTGTTCATTTGGTTTTCTATTTGATTTAAAGTTGATAAATTGTTTCGTTGTAATAATGTAGAGTTTCGGGAACCGAAATGTTCTAATCGCTTCATGACTGAGTCAATCCACGTCATCTTTTTGCAAATAGTGTCAAAATGTTTCATAATTTAGTGTGTTTATATGGTTTATATTTGGCCAACTGATTTCGTTTAGCATCTATACTTTATTCATCATTGCGTCTTCACATCATCGTCCGCAAATATAGGTGGGTTTGCCTTTCCCAAATATGAGTTATTCGGCAAATATGAGTGAATTTTTCGGCAAATAGGGCGTGTATATTTTCTCATTGTTAATTCATGTCATTGAAAATCAAACTGTTTCTATTGTAATTGATTCGTTTTCCTATTCGTTTATGAGGCCTTTGTGGGGAAAAATATCCGTATTGATGTGTTCCGCAGATGGGACCTATGGCTCCGTTCCCGCTATCGGGCTAACCTTGTATTGGTGAATTTCTCGGTGGAATGGCTTTTTTTCACAAAAATGGCCTCCATAAGGCAGAAATCTTCACGTATTTATAGTAATGGCTTAAAAAAAGAAGGTCGTCCCCAAACGAGGGAGACGACCTTCAGAAAACAAAGAAAAGTTTTTATTTCACGATTAAGCTTTTGCTGGAGACGAATCCGTTGGCCTGCATCACGTAGTGGTAGATGCCACTTGCGAGACCATCCACGGAGAATTCAGCCTTATATGAGCCTGCGCTGAAATCATCTGAA